>OLNM01000151.1_pt1 | contig 68338 bp, 54 predicted proteins | sample 1672391 | NCBI WGS metagenome assembly OLNM01 (sample SAMEA3136680, study PRJEB25190) | human gut metagenome | reverse complement strand
CAATTGCCGCTTATTGCGTGTTCCCTAAAAAGCCTTGCATCCATGTACAACGCACTTTGGATACACAGCTTGCCTTATTCTAAATTCATCGAACTCACGTTATATTAAAATCGAAACTCACCTTAGTGACTTGGCTTGGTCACCTAAGGTGGCTTTTCAAGGCATCTTTACTTGCCTATCCCGCCCCAGTTTGTAAAGATTCACACGAGCCTACCCTATCACCTTTACGCGAGAGGCGAAGAAATCCGCCCGCTTACGGTTAAGACTGAGGAAGTGTCTCATGAAGAAACCGAAAACCTTGTTGGGGAGGGGCACGTTGCGCTTGGCTTCCCTCACGATGGCGCGCATCTCCTCGGTGTGGTTGTCACACTGATGGGAAAGACGCGAAAAACGGTGGGCGTTAAGAAATGGCAAATAGGTCTTCCAACACCATCTGCCGAGAGGATTCATCTCTGCCATGATCGTCTTCTGCAAAATGTTAGTCATACTAACCATTCCTATGATGGTTTCTGTTTTTCTTGAGTCATTAATGGCTATCCTATAATAAGTCAAGGGGCAGCCCCGTGCTACGAAAGGGCGAGCCATGAAGAGGAGTTTCAACCAAAAATGACAATCGAAGCATGGATAGTATTCATCATTGAAACCTCCCAACCGCATGACCACCTCCCTCCTAATCAAGTTACCAGGGATGTCCATGCCATTTCCTGCCATCAAGTCGGCCATGAGATTGAGCTTCCTGAGATGGAACTGACCTTCGGGTGAAGTATTCTTCATGCGCTTCGTGGCCGTGAGAAAGAGGGCGTCGGCCTGCTCTCCCAATTTCTTCAACAGCATCTTCACGTTCACCATATAGCCCGGCAAGAGACAGTCATCATCATGCAACATGCAGACCCATTCACCCCTGGCCAGTGTATATAATCGATTCCAATTACCAGTAGCCCCTAAATTGACCTCATTTTTGTAGTAACAAATGCGAGAATCATGATAAGTTGTCATAAAACGTTCCGTCTCGTCTCCCCGTTCTGGATTGTTGTCTACCACGATGATTTCCACGTCGTCGGCATCTTCCTGACTCAACACACTATCCAGTGTTTCTTTAAGTGTAGAGGCTCTCTTATAAGTAGGGATAGCCACCGTAATCAAAGGATGAGAAGGTCTATTGCCTTCACATATCAAAATAGACTTCAACTGATCGGTACGCGTAAACTGGTTATCTATGTTAAAAACTTCCTTAAATGACTTACTTGTTTCTTCTTTTTTCATATTTATGACAAATTTTAGTTGATGTCACTATCCGCTACTTCTGCGAAAAGAAGTAATAATCTACACACCGCCAAAAATATGGCAAGAAATTATTACTTGTCTACACTTTATTGTTTCCAAAGACAGGAACTATCAACGATACTCTATTCATGTAAAATATGCATATATTGTTTCGTTATTAAATAATCCCCTAAAAATCATTCCGGTAGTTGCGGCGAAGGCTTGTTAATAGGTTTATTATACTCCAACTTTGGGGAAACAGTGGTCAAACCCCAAATGGCATACTCTATAACACAATTCCTGCATTTTTCTATCTCTTTACGTAAAGTTTTATCCGCAAGCAACTCCTCATCCAAGTAAAAATAGCGCAAGCCACAACTCTCTGCCATTTTCTGTATATCGGGGACAAAATAGCCCCCATCTTTTGTTGTAGCTGCCATCCTGTTGTCAAAGTAGAGGTGTTGGAACTGGGTTATCATGCCCAAGGCATGATTGTTCATCACCATTACCTTTATGGGTAAATTGTATTGTGCTATTAACAATAGTGATTGAATTGAAATATGGAAACCTCCATCACCTGTAATGGCATATACCACCTGCTTACCTGCAAATGCCGCACCTATAGCAGCAGGCATAGAATATCCCATGGGAGCCAAGCCACCACTTGTAATATAATGCTGGTTGGATTTCAAAATCAAACTTTGGGCTGCCCACATCTGATTTTGACCAACATCGGTGCAAATTACGTCACCCTCCTTGGTCAGTTCATTCAGATATTGGAAGAAACGATACGGTGACTTATTCTCCACAAAGCGTTCCACCTCATTGTCTTGGTTGTAAGAGAACTTCAACTTGCGCAATTCCTCGTTCCAGTCACCATAGGTGTTTCCATGCCAGTCCATTGACATCAATTTGGTCAAGAACCTGGAGACAGAGCAATTGACAGGCACCCTGTTCTTAAGACGATGGCAACATAACTCATCAGCGTCAATATCCACATGCAACACTTTACCTGTCGGCATGAAGCCTTCCAGCAAAGCTCCTGTCTGTCGCGTGTCCAATCGGGTGCCTAGGGCTATCAACAGGTCTGCCCTATTCACGGACATGTTGGCACAACGATTGCCATAGCTGCCCACCATGCCAATATAGTTGGCGTATGTCTCGTCTATGATGCCACGCCCCATCAAAGAGGTTATCACAGGGCAGTCCATGAATCTGACAAATCCATTCAGTTTCTCTGCGTCACAATTCCGACATCCTCCGCCTATCAACAATAGGGGCTTCTTGGCTTGCGAGATCAATTCTTTTATCTGTTCCCAATCTGACGATGAAGATTTACCTTCCACCTCGCTCTCTTCATGAGTATATGATTTCAAGTTCGCTGGCTCAATCTCAGCCCGCTGGATATTCATTGGTAAATCCAGTAACACTGGACCCTTTCGCCCAGACAAGGCAATATGCAAGGCTTTGTCCAGTTCATACTTGACGTTCTCCGCCTTGTCCACCAACACTGCATACTTGGTTATCGGCTTTACGATACTTACCACATCGGTTTCTTGAAATCCTTGTTGTCTGATGGGTTTGTCATACTTATATTCATAGGTATTCACTTGACCTGTGATATACAAGACCGGTATGGAGTCGAAATATGCGTCGGCTATGCCTGTTATCATATTAGTAGCACCAGGTCCGCTTGTAGATATGGCGACACCAATGTTATTCGTCTCCAAGGCATATCCTTCAGCAGCCATGGCGGCAGTTTGCTCGTGATATGTCTGTACAAAACACACTTTGGGATTGGAGGCTATTGAGTCAACCAAATGGGTAATCATACCGCCAATATAACCAAATATGACATGGACACCTCTTTGCTCCAAATAAAAGACGATATAATCCGAAACTTTCATTCTTAAAGTGTTTTTATGTGATAGGCGAATAATTATGTTTTCTTTTTTCAATCATGTGACTAATCACCTCTTCAAAAGAGTATTCACGGATAAAGCTAGTGGCTCTTGCCGTCTTGGTAATGTCAGGAAAAAGTGAGACAACATTCTTTTGTACGATACTTCCATATTTTAACTCACTGCTAGAATGTGCTAATCTTTTCATGGTCTCCAGAAAATCCTTAAGTGGTCGTGTATCATTAGAAGCAATGTTATACACTTCGTGTTCAAGTTCCTTACCTTCAAGCACATGGTCACAAAGCCTTGTAATCTGCTTCACCGCATCTTTCACGTATAGAAAATTCCAATTCTGCGTACATAAACCAAGTTCAACAGGATTATTGGCCAGCATTTTGTCCAAAGAAGACATAACTAACGTCCACGGATGGTCATTCTCACCGAAAACGCTAAAAATTCGAAGATGAACATATTTTATCCCCAACTCCTCCGCCAAACTAAATCCCCTATTCTTAACCTCCAACTTCGCTTTCCCGTATGCAGAGAAAGGCTTACAGGGAGTCTCTTCTGTAATAATAGAAGAGCATATGCCATATTCCGCTTGGCTTCCTGATTCCACAAACACCTTACATCCCATTCTCTTTGCCGAGAAAATCGCAGCGAGCGTATTGTCTATATTTTCTTTTTGTATCTTTGCGAAATCACGATCATCATGTCCCGTACCTTCCCATGCAAGATTAACAAATATGTCCGCCGATTCTATTTTCTTGTGGAGTTCTTCATACCCGGACATCTCTGAGTATATAATCTTTGCACAGGATGGTATCTTTGACAAGCCTTTTGATTGGGGGCGGCAAACAGCAATAACTTTTTCGTTACATTGGAGCAGGTAACTTATCAGTTCTACACCGATAAAACTTGTTGCCCCCGTAATCACATATATCATCTTCTACCACTAAACTTGTTGATTTGTTCCACACATAACGCATAGACATCCTCCGCCTGGTATCGCTTGTACCAGTCGGCCACCATGGCCATGCATTGGTCTATGTTCATTCTCGGTTCCCAGCCCAGGCGGAACTTCGCCTTGCTGATGTCCAACAGCAAGAGATTGGCCTCGTGCAAGGCATTGGGGTCTGAGCAGTCTCGCAACTCGCCCTTGCCATATCCCTGGATAAGTTTTTGGGCCACCTCCCAAACGGTGGACACGCTCTCCATACGGGGTCCGAAATTCCATCCTTCACAGTAGGCGGTAGGCTCCTGCCACATCTTTTCCGCCAAGAGCAGATATCCCCCGAGGGGTTCCAGCACGTGTTGCCAAGGGCGGATGGCCTTGGGAGAACGTATCTCTATGGGCTTGTCCGCTTCCAGGGCACGAACGCAATCGGGTATGATGCGGTCCAAGGCCCAGTCACCACCGCCTATCACGTTGCCCGCCCTTACGCTGGCCAGGCTGACATGATGCTTTTGCCCGTAGTCCTTGGGGTTGAAAAAACTCCTGCGCCAAGAAGCGATGGCTATCTCCGCGGCTCCCTTGGAAGAGGAATAGGGGTCATAGCCTCCCATTGGGTCGTCTTCCCGATAGCCCCACAGCTGTTCCTTGTTCTCGTAACACTTGTCGGTGGTAATCATAATGCCCACCCTCACGCTGTCCGTTTGACGGATGGCCTCCATCACGTTGATGGTGCCCATCACGTTGGTGGCGTAAGTCTCCACAGGTATCTCATAGCTCAACCGCACCAGTGGCTGGGCGGCCAAATGGAAAACAATCTCGGGCTGGTATTCCTGGAATATCCGCTTCAGCTGCTCACCGTTCCTGATGTCCGCCCGCAAGTCCGCCTTGATTTTCCGGCCAATGCCCGACAACACGTAGTTGTCTTTTTCCGAATAGGGATCCAACGCCACGCCCACTACCTCGGCACCCATCTCGTGGAGCCAGATAGAGAGCCATGAGCCTTTGAAGCCCGTGTGCCCCGTGACGAGCACTCGCTTGCCTTGATAGAAATCTGTCGTCATTCGCGTTGAGATTGTCGTTACCATACCTTCCATGGGGCTTTGCCCTCGTTCCACATGGCATTCAATTCGTTGTTGTCTCGCAGCGTGTCCATGGGTTTCCAAAAACCCGTGTGCCTATAGGCTATCATCTTGCCCTCCGCGGCAAGCCGCTCCAGCGGGCCACGCTCAAAGATGACGGTGTCATCTCCTGCGGGAATATAGTCAAACACCTCTGGCTCGCAGACAAAATAGCCGGCGTTTACCCAGTTACGGTCTCCATCGGGTTTCTCCTGGAAAGCATTCACCTTGCCTGTTTCCAAGTCCAGGTGGAGGGCGCCAAACTTGCCCACGGGCTTATAGGCCGTCACGGAGATGAGGCAACCCGACCGCTCATGCGCCTGGATAGTGTCGGCGATATCCAGATCGGTCACTCCGTCGCCATAGGTCAAGAGGAAACGCTCCCTTCCCACAAACTTCTGCACACGCTTCAATCTTCCTCCAGTCTGCGTATGCAAGCCGGTATCTATCATGGTGACCCGCCAGTCCTCGGAATTATTCTCCAATATCTCCACGGAATTATCCTTCAGGTTGACCGTCATGTCGCAATTGTGACGGAAATAGTTGGCGAAATACTCCTTGATGACATACTGCTTATAGCCACAACAAATAATGAAATCGTTAATGCCATAGTGGCTGTAGGTCTTCATGATATGCCACAATATAGGTTTGCCACCTATTTCCACCATGGGTTTCGGTATGAGCGTGGTGGCCTCGGAGAGCCTGGTGCCCAGTCCGCCGGCGAATATCACTGCTTTCATCTTTGCTCTTCTATATATTAATTATGTATAACATCATCGGCAAGCCGTCTTCTCGGCCACGAATTGCCTGATGGTGTCTATCATGTATTGCAACTTCTCCCTCGTCATGCCAGGATATACACCTATCCAGAAGCAATCGTTCATTACCCGGTCAGTAACGGGGAGCGAACCTCCCACTACCCTATAGTCTACGCCCTCCACGTATTGCTCAAAGGCGGGATGGCGCAAGAGGTTGCCAGCGAAGAGGTTTCGCGTCTGCACCTTATGTTCCTCCAGATAGGTGGTCAGTTCGGTGCGGGTATAGCCTGCGTCTGGTTCTACGGTGATGAAATAGCCAAACCAACTGGGCTTGCTGTTCTTCTGCGGCTGGGGCAGCAGCAAGCCAGGAACGTCCCGCAAACCCTGGGTGAGATAATCGAAGTTCTCCCTGCGCCGGCTGACAATGTCATCCAACTTCTCCAACTGGGCACAACCTATGGCCGCTTGCAGGTCGGTGGCCTTCAGGTTATAGCCCATGTGGCTGTAAACATATTTATGGTCGTAGCCCATGGGCAACTGGCCGAATTGCTTGGTGAAGCGGCAACCGCACGTGTTGTCCACGCCTCCCACGCACCAGCAGTCCCTGCCCCAGTCCCTGAAACTGTTCACCAACTTATGGAGCAAGGCATTGTCGGTATAGACGGCACCGCCCTCACCCATGGTCATGTGATGTGGGGGATAAAAAGATGATGTACCTATATCGCCGATGGTACCCGTTTTCTTCCACTGCCCGTCTATCAGGTATTCCGAGCCCAACGCGTCGCAGTTGTCTTCCACCAGCCATAACTGGTGCTCGCGACAGAAGTCCACCACGGCTTGCAGGTCAAAGGGATTGCCCAGAGAGTGAGCTATCATCACGGCCTTGGTCTTGGGCGAAAGGGCGGCTTCCAATTGGGTTACGTCTATGTTGGAATCTTCTATGCGCATGTCCACGAACACGGGCACGGCATGGTATTGCAGGATAGCGGAAACCGTAGTGGGAAATCCCGCCGCCACGGTAATCACCTCGTCGCCACGCTTGATAGCCCTATCCCCCAGCTCATGGGCGGTAAGGGCACTGAAGGCCAACAAGTTAGCGGAGGAGCCAGAATTGCAGAGCGAGCAATAGGTTACGCCCAGCCACTTGGCCAATCCCACCTCGAAACGATGCGCCCAAGGGCCTGCCGTCAACCAAAAGTCAAGCGATGCATCCACCAAGTTGACCATCTCCCGGTCATCAAAATAACGTCCGCCGTAGTTCACTTTCGTTTTTCCAGGCACAAAGTCTTGCGCCTTGGCGTGCACCTCTTGATAATATTCACGGGTAAGCCGCAATATCTGTTCCTTCAACTCTTCTTTCTTGCTCATACATCTAATGCTTATATGTCATGCAAAGATAGGAATTTATCCCCACACTGCCAAGACTATGGCGAGAATTTCCCCTCGCCGCCAAGTTTTTCACGTCTCCCTGACGGCTTTCCAAGTAAAATCGCTATATTCGCGAAAGATATACCCTGACCAAAATCTATACAGACAGTTATGAAGACCAAAATTTTTTCCCTGATGATGATGGCCTGCCTGGCCACCACGCTATGGGCGCAACGAAGCGTAACCACCCTGGAAAAAGGGTGGAAGTTTCAGAAGGGCGACGTGCCCGAAGCCATGTCTCCCGACTTTGACGACAGGAAATGGGAGCAGGTGACCATCCCTCACGACTGGGCCATCTATGGTCCTTTCAGCAGAGACAACGACTTGCAGAACGTGGCCATCACGCAAAATTTCGAGACACAAGCCTCCGTGAAGACCGGCAGGACGGGAGGACTGCCCTACGTAGGCGTGGGATGGTATCGCACCACGTTCTCCGCGCCCGCCGGAAAAAGGGTGACACTGGAGTTTGACGGAGCCATGAGCGAAGCCCGCGTATACGTGAACGGAAAGGAAGTATGCCAATGGCCCTATGGATACAACGCCTTTTACCAAGACGTGACAGACTGCCTGAACAAGGACGGCAAGCCAAACACGCTGGCCGTGAGACTGGAAAACCAGCCGCAGTCTTCCCGCTGGTATCCCGGGGCGGGACTCTACAGAAACGTAAGAGTGGTGGTGACCGATGAAATCCACGTACCTACCTGGGGAACGCGTATCACGACCCCCTACGTGAGCGAGGAATACGCCTCGGTGAAGCTGGCCACCACCCTGGCCGGAGCTAACGGAAAGGACGTGCGCATCATAACAGACATCCTGAACCCTGACGGCAAAAAGGTGGCAAGCAAGGAGCATCTGAGGCGGGTGAACGAGGGAATGGACCTGGAACAGAACTTCCTGGTGAGCCATCCAAAGCTCTGGACACCCGAGACTCCCTCGCTCTACAAAGCCGTGACCCAAATCTACGAGGGAGAACGATTGGTGGACGAATACGCCACACGCTTCGGCATCCGCTCGGTGGCCATCGTGGCGGACAAGGGCTTTATGCTCAATGGCAAGCCCCGCAAATTCCAGGGCGTATGCAACCATCATGACCTGGGTCCGCTGGGAGCCGCCGTCAACAAGGCAGCCCTGCGCCGCCAGCTCACGCTGCTGAAAGACATGGGTTGCGACGCCATCCGCACTTCCCACAACATGCCCGCACCTGAGCTGGTGGAGCTATGCGACGAGATGGGATTTATGATGATGGTGGAGCCGTTTGACGAATGGGACATCGCCAAATGCGAGAACGGATACCACCGCTTCTTCAATGAATGGGCGGAGAAAGACATGGAGAACATGTTGCGCCACTTCCGCAACAACCCCTCGGTAGTAATGTGGAGCATCGGCAACGAAGTGCCCACGCAATGCGACCAGCAAGGCTACCAGGTGCTCGCCTTCTTGCAGGGAATATGCCACAGACTGGATCCCACCCGCCCCGTGACTTGCGGCATGGACCAAGTGAGCTGCGTATTGGAAAACGGTTTTGCCACCTTGCTGGACGTGCCAGGCTTCAACTATCGCACATTCCGCTATCAAGAAGCCTACGACCTACTGCCCCAGTCGGTCGTATTGGGTTCGGAGACGGCCTCCACGGTCAGTTCCAGGAGCGTGTATAAATTTCCCATCGAGAGCAAGAAGGGCGCCAAGTACGATGACCACCAGTCTTCCAGCTATGACCTGGAGTGTTGCTCGTGGAGCAACCTGCCCGACGAGGACTTCGCGTTGGCTGAGGATTATCCTTGGACAATGGGGCAATTCGTGTGGACAGGCTTTGACTATCTGGGAGAACCTTCCCCTTACGACACCGACGCTTGGCCCAACCACAGCTCGCTCTTCGGCATCATAGACCTGGCCAGCATCCCAAAAGACAGGTATTACCTCTATCGCAGCCTGTGGAACAAGCACTCGCATACCCTCCACATACTGCCCCACTGGACTTGGCCAGGCCGTGAGGGAGAGGTAACACCCGTATTTGTCTATACCGACTATCCTGAAGCGGAGCTGTTCGTGAACGGAAAGAGCATGGGCAGGCAACGCAAGCTGACCAGGCAGGAGAGCGAGGCACTGAGAGGAAAAGACTCACTGTGGCTGCAGAGAAGATACCGATTGATATGGGACCAGGTGAAATACCAGCCCGGAGAGCTGCGCGTGGTGGCCTATGACCAAAACGGGAACAAGGCGGAAGAGCAAGTGACGCGCACCGCAGGCAAGCCTCATCACCTGGAGATAGTGGCCGACCGCACCCAGCTGGGCGCGGACGGAAAGGATTTGGCCTATCTCACCATCAGGGTGGTGGACAAGGACGGCAACCTTTGCCCTGCCGACAACAGGAGCGTGCGCTTCTCCGTGAAGGGAGCGGGCAAGTACAGAGCCGCCGCCAATGGCGACCCCACCTGCCTGGAGCTGTTCCACCAGCCCAAGATGCCTGCCTTCCACGGACAGCTGACCGCCATCGTGCAGACAGGCGAGAAAGCTGGTGATATCATCTTCGAGGCAAAAGCCAAGGGCGTAAAACCCGCCAAGCTCACGCTGAAAGCGGAATAACAAAAAGGCCGCGGCATGGGAAAACCCATCCGCGGCCTCTCTATAATCTCTCTTCTATGAGTGGAAAGCTTAGCGCTCTATGCCACGATTATTGATAGTGGCGTTGAGCAACATAACGTAGGTGCGATACTGCTTCTTGGAAAGGACAGTGCGCATGTACTCCAAGTCTTTCTCGATAGCCTTGTCCACCATCTCCTTGCGAGCCTCCTCGGGAGCGCCTGCGGCGTTCAGCATGTCAGCGTTGAAGTTGATGTGGATGTCGCGCACAGCTGCTTGCTGATCAGAGCTCAGTCTCAAAGCCTTGGTAAGACCACTCATGTTGATTTCCATTCCGTAAACGGCAGCGGCGTTGTTAGCCTCAGCCTTCTCGTCAGCCGCAAAAGCGGTAGTCATGCTCAAAAGAGCAAATGCCATCAAAACAATCTTTTTCATAATCTTTTTACCTTTCTTACTTTACGGGATTCACTTTTGTGTCCCAATTAAACTTATTATCCTAATTGTCTTTTGACACCGCGAATATACGCCGCTTTCCGATACCCCGCAAACATTTTGGCGGAAAAACGCGTGAAAAGCCGATTTTCTTGACGTAAATCAAACAAATTAAAAGGAAACCTATTATCCCTGCTTTCAAAATAACTTATTTTGCCTCGCGATTTAACTTGTTTTGATAAGCAAAATAAGTTATTTTCATAGGCAAAACAAGTTGTTTTCATGAGCAAAACAACTTGATTTGCCAAGGGGGCGCCATTAAGAGCCGCAAAAGCATGGCTTTATGGGACAATCCTCGCCTTTTGTAACAGGAACTTAGAAATGGAACTGGATGTCCACGCCACAATGGAAAGGATTACCCTGTTGGGCGAAACAATAGGCGGTGCCCGTCGCGGCGCTCTGCAGGGCAAAGGTGTTGTAGCGGGTCTTGGTAAGGTTCTTCGCCCACAAACTGATGCCCACAGAACCGAAATCTGCGTCCACTTGCGCTCCCAGCAAGGCATAGAAGGGCTGCGAGTAGTCATTGTTCTCGTCCCAATAGGTCTTTCCCTGGGCATTGAGCCGTAAGCCAAAAGTAAGACTCCTCAATAAGGAACGGGAGAAATCCCATCGATAGTCCGCCTGGACGGAAAGCGTATGCTGTGGCACATAGGGGACATAGCGATCCTTATAACTAACCGGATTGCCCGCGGCATCCTTGTCTTCATATTCGTCGAAGACTGCTCGAGTATAGCCATAGGTCAGCCCCCAATTGAAATGAGAATCAAGAGCGGCACCGCGCAAAGTGGTCTCCAATCCGCAACTGTGGCTCCTGCCCGCGTTCACCATCATGCGACCATAACCATAATTTCCCGCCATCACGGAAAGTTGCTGGTCTTGGATGCGCATATAGAAAGCGGCCATGTCCCAATGCAGTTTCTGTTGGAAAAGATTGAGATGGGCACCCAGCTCAAAATTCCAACTGGTTTCGGGCTTATAGGCTATGGTTTCGTTAATACGGCGATAGTCCTCGGCGGTGTGGGGAACGTCGTAGTCTCCCTTCATGGCATCCTGTCGATGCTCATTCAATTCTGTTTGAAGTATGTCACTAAACATCTGGATATTGAAACCTCCCGCCCTGTAACCCTTGCTCACCATGGCGTAGACATTGCTACCAGCGTTGTCCAGCGAATAACGCAAGGAGAATTTGGGCAATAACTGGTTAAAACTATCAGAACCCTTTCCGTCCAATACGGAAGAAAGAAGATTGTCGGCCGACTGGCCCATGATGTGAGCGGAAAGGGACATCAAGGCAGAGGTCTCATAACGCACCTTGGTGTGGGTATAGTCGTAGCGCAAGCCCACGGAAGCCGTCAACCTGGGCGTGATGGCGAAATTGCTCTCGTGGAAGACGCCTAAGTTCAACTGCGGGGTATGATAAACCCCTGGCACGGTAAGCGCCACTTGCATATTGACACCTCCCGCGGCCTCAATGGCCTGAGCCGCCATGGCCTCCGCCATGGCTTGGGGCATGCCCTGCGCCACCATGGAAGATATCATGGATTGATAGACAGCATTATAAATTGAGCTTTGAATGCCTGAAGCTATATTGTCCGTAAAATCGCTGTCAAAGTAAACGGGGGCTTCGGTACGCAACCATTGGGAAGAGAAGAAAGCCCCAAAAGCCCAATGCCAGAAACCTGACAAAGGTTCACGGCTCTTGATGGAGAACTCTTGCGTAAAGGCATTCTGGAACTGGCGCTGTTCCAAGTGCATAAAATCTTGGGGCAAATAGTCTTGATCCATCAGCATGTAATCCTTCAAATACTGGTAGCTGGTAATGCTATGGAAATCGAAAGCGTTGACATGCCACCCCAAGTCCAACGCGGTATTGAACATGTTCCTGCGGTAATTGCCCCTGTAATTATTGTCTGGCGCAGCGGTTTCACCCGTATTCCTGTCCATCACGCCATAGGGGAAAGCGTTCTGGCGGGTGTACTGGTAGTCTGCCACATAAGAAAGACTGAAGTTGTCGCTAGGGCGATAAGCCACCCGAAGACGGCCGCCTGCCTCATTACCGTTATCCGCCTTGAGACCCGAAGACTTGTACTTAAAGAAGCCATCACTGCCCTGATAGAAACCCGCCAATCCTATGGCCAGTTTTTCGCTGAGTTTTTGATAATGGGCAATCTCCGCCAGCCGCCAATTGTGGCTGCCATAGCCAAATCGCAGGTCAGTGCCTTCCGCTTGCAAAGGATCTCTGGTAAAGAGGCGCACCAGCCCTCCCTCTGTGTTAAGTCCATAAAGCGTGCCCTGTGGACCTCGCAACACGTCTACCCTATCGAGCTGATAGGTGTGGAAATTGAAAGCGGCCTTGCTCATGATGGGCATTCCGTCCAAATAGATGCCCACCGCGGGGCTGTTGACCCGGCTTCCTATTCCCCTCACATACATTGAGGAAGTAAGGCGACTGCCATAACTGGGCATCTCGAAATTGGGAACGTAGTCAGAAAGTTCTCTCAAGTCACGCACGCCCAGTGACGAAAGGTCTTTCGCGCCCAAGGAGTTAGAGCTAAGAGCCTGTTGGCGCAGCCTGAACACCTCCTTGGGAGAAGAGACTACCACTACTTCGTCTATATCATATACCTTACTGGTATCATTGAGGTCATAAGTCTTTTCGGAATTGATACCATCCGCGGACAAGCGCAACACACAGCAAAGGAAAGACACCAAAAGGAAAAATCGAGCCATTAGATAATCATTATATAGTTTCAGTTATACCAACGCGAAGATACGGATAATTATCGAAATAAATCCTAACTCCCGAAAGTTTTTCGCCATCGGGAAATGGAGAACCAGAAATATACCAACAAAAGGGGATAGCCCAAATAGTAAAGCGTGGTCAAACTAAACACGATATAGTCTATGGCGCATACGGCCAAGAGACCAAAGAGGTAGAGAATGCCCTCGCCTGCCATCATGCGGTGGTAGACTTCATCCACGCAAGTGAGACCCACGATGAGGATAGCCCATACGCATATCAAGAAAAAGCCCAATACTGGTGGCACGGCAAAGGGGTTAAGCGTGGGATGGAAATAGAACTGTTGCCAAACCTGGGGCCAAAAGTTCTGTATCGTGGCATAAAACGCCGCCGAGGAAGAGACCAGCAACACCAAAGCCGTGGGGTAAGGAGAATCTATATCATTGAAATGCACTATCCGGGCATTCTCGGAACGTATCTTATACACCAAATAAGCCAAGGCTATCACCACTATGATAACAAGGAACACCAACAAATGAATGTCGCTGAACATGGAGATGAACTGCGAAATAGGATCATCGGGCACCACTTGGCGCAACAACGACGACTCATGCGTCCAGCCAATTCTCCCTTTCTCGGTAGCCAATTGCACCCATACAGTATCTATGCTGTCTTGAGGTATCATGCGGATATCGGACACTACCAATAGATGGCCGCTCTTTACGGCAAAGGTATCTACGGGCATTTGATTGACATACTCCTCGGGTTGCTGGGCTATCAACAGCAAGGAATCGTGTTTCACCACGAAATTATACTTATTGGTGTAATGGTGAGTGGCCGAGAAATTAATGGAGTCTATTTGTCGTTGGTTGTATGTGACCAATACGTCGGAATGAGTCTCGCCACGTTTGCGGTAACATGACGTGAAAAGCAGCGAGAAAAGCAGGAGCGGCAAGCCGGCCCGCCATAGGAAACGCATAAAACTACTCTGCATAGATATTCATTTGGCATTGGTCACAACGAAACTCCAAACGAAAAAGTCTCTCGCCTGGCAAGCGTAAATAGAGCGGTTCACGCCAAGAAGCGCGTTTGCCGCCATGACGTTGGCAATAACCCAGTTCTCTCTTCACGCAATGGCGGCACTGCATCAGCAGGGGATGATTATGCTTTTCATTCAGCTCAAAAGCGGGAACTGGTTGCCTCAATCCTTGGGAAATATAAAAGGCCTTAGCCTCTTGGTTTGCTATATTATAAAGGTATGGATAGTCACGGTATGCTGGTTGCCACACTTTCAAGGGAGCCTTGGAAACGGCAACACGCTCATGAGTGTCCGGTTCTGGCGTTTTAGCGTTCTGTTTCTTTACGAACAGCTTGGAGCTTATAGGCATCAATCTGTCAATCAACTTACGACGCAACTCCGTAAGTACCTTATTGGGAATAAAATAATCTTCCGCTCCTGGCGATATGTACAGTTTTTCACAAACAAAGGGAGTGTTCCCCAATTTGGTGAGTTGGTCGCAAATATTCTTTCCCTGGGGCTGCTTCGCCTTTTCCAATGGCCAATTCACCATTACCTTAGTCTCCATGCAGGAAAGCGAAAAACCTTCTGGCTCAGCTTTAAATTCCATGGCCAATGGCAATTTGCGCTCTGCGGTTTTACCTTTCAGTTGACGCGAAAACGCCTCGTCATGATTACGATAAAGAGAAAGCCCTGGACGCAATTCCTTTGGCATACGCTGAGGGAAAAGCCTATTGCCTTCGGCCTTGTTAACCCTAAAGCCTTGCAAGCGATGGTCTTGGTCGAAGAAAGACAAACCATCGCCATTGGCAAAGCTGGCCGTACCCGCCACGGTAAAGCTATTGCCCTTTATTTCTTTTACTTTCCCAACAAACGCTCCGATAGACTTCGGAGTGTCGAAAGAAGCGATACGCTCGGCCACGCCCTCCATGAAATAGGAAGTGTAACCTCTATTGAAAGTTTTTCCTAGAGATGGTTCGAAATAGTAAGTGACCGTGCCTTGGGAAGCGCGGCAATAATCCAGCGGACGACTCTTCACCAACTTGTCAAGACGTTGACTATAGGCTGAGACCACGTTCTTCACATAATCTTCATCCTTGAGGCGGCCTTCTATCTTGAATGTGCAAACACCTGCGTCCGCCAAACGTTCCAGGTAGTCTATGCGACACATATCCTTAAGGGAGAGGAGATGGCGTTGCCGCACAATCTCATTTCCTTCGGCATCTACCAGGTCAAAAGCCAACCTGCAGAACTGGGCGCAAGCACCGCGATTGGCGGAACGTCCCATAGCGTATTGGGAAGCATAGCACACTCCCGAATAAGAAACGCATAAGGCACCATGGACAAATGCCTCTAATTCCACATCCGGCACAGCCTGATGGATTTCACGAATAGCTTGCAAAGACAACTCACGAGCTAACACCACCCTGTGAAAACCCTGGTCGCGGAGCCACGCTACTTTTTCCGCCGTGCGGGTATCACATTGGGTACTGGCGTGAAGGACATATTTTCCCCTCATCCGCTGCGCCAAGCCCATGTCCTGTACCAGAAAAGCGTCTACCCCCACAGCATCCAGTTGGGCCACCATAGCCAATGTATCCGCCATCTCACTATCGTAAACAATAGTATTAACCGTAGCGTAAACCTCAGCCCCGAAACGATGCGCATAGTCGCATAGCGACCTGATATCCTCCAAGGTGTTGGCCGCGGCGATTCTCGCCCCATGACTGGGTGCGCCTATATAAACAGCATCGGCACCGTGGTCTATAGCCGCGATGCCACATGCCAAGTTCTTGGCTGGTGCCAAAAGTTGCAATTTGCGCATAAAATCACCCTATCAGGTTTATGTCGTAAGGAGTCTCTTGATAAACATAATAATTAATCCAATTGCTATAAAGCAAGTTTCCCGCCGATCGCCATGTCACTACCGGCGGCATATCAGGATTATTGTCGCGATAATAGTTCAGGGGCATGCCTACATCGGCACGCACGCCCCTGTCACGCTTATATTCATTATCGAGCGTGTTGGCGGCATACTCCAAATGGCCTGTGATAAAGAACTCACGTCCCCCACGAGCCATCACGACGCCAACGCCACTCTCGTCAGATTCAGCGATAATGCGCAATCCCTCCACCCGCTCTATATCTTCCTTGCGAACTTCCGTATGCCTGCTTTGAGGCATACGGAACACATCGTCGAAACCACGGAAAATAGGCAATTGCGGGTCAAGGGCTCGTTGATCGAAGATGCCAAACATCTTCTTAGGCAAGGAATATTTAGGAATGCCATAATGATGATACAAGCCCGCCTGGGCTGCCCAGCAAATATAAAGCGTGCTGGTGACATGCGTACGCGCCCAATCGAAAATGGTGCGCAGTTCATCCCAATAGTTCACACCCTCAAAAGGAATGGATTCCACGGGAGCGCCGGTCACAATCATACCATCGAATTTCTCTTTCCTCAAAGTCTCAAAATCCTTATAGAACATCATCATGTGCTCTATCGGAGTGTTTTTGGGCGTATGGGTACGGAGCTTCATGAAGTAAACCTCCATTTGCAAAGGCGTATTGGAGAGCAACCGGATAAGGTCGGTCTCCGTGGTAATCTTCAAAGGCATGAGATTGAGGATAACAATCCGCAAGGGACGGATATCCTGATTGAGCGCGCGGCTCTCGTTCATGACGAAGATATTCTCACGCTTCAGCAACTCGATGGCAGGTAACTTGTCGGGGAGTCTTAATGGCATTTTCCTGTTTGTTTCTCGCTATCTTATTAAATATAATAATGTTCGCGCACGCGAAGGGAGCTGTTTACCACAGCTCCAAACGCTCGCTCTTTGGAATGAACAACTTGTCACCCTCTTTTACGTTGAACGCCTCATACCAAGCGTCAATGTGAGGCAATGCGCCGTTCACACGCCATCTGCCCAAAGAGTGCGGATCAACCTTTACGCGGTTGCGTATTTCCTGCTCGGTGATGTTGTCTGCCCATACTCCGGCGTAAGCCAGGAAGAAGCGCTGGGCGGGAGTGAAACCGTCCTTGTTCTTCAGTTTCTTGCCCTTCGTGGCGTTAAGGAAAGCATTGTAAGCCACTTGCAATCCTCCGTGGTCAGCCAAGTTCTCACCCAAAGTGAAACGACCATTGGCGTTCAAATCGGGCAACACCTTGATATTGGAGAAGAAATCGGCATACATATCAGCACGCTGCTTGAAGCCCTCGGCATCGCTAGCTGTCCACCAGTCACGCATATTGCCGTCGGCGTCATACTGGCGGCCTTGATCATCGAAGCCGTGTGTCATCTCGTGGCCTATCACTACACCGATAGCGCCATAGTTGAACGCCTCGTCTGCCTTAGGATCAAAGAAAGGATATTGCAGGATACCTGCGGGGAAACAAATCTCGTTGGTAGTGGGATTATAATAGGCATTTACCGTTTGGGGATCCATGAACCACTCATCGCGGTCTACGGGCTTGCCAGCCTTCTCCTCTATGTGCTTGTCGTGAGCGAATTTGCGGCAAGCCATCACGTTCTCGTAGTAAGACTTGGCAGGGTCTATGATAAGTGTTGAATAATCATGCCACTTGTTGGGATAACCTATCTTCACGTAGAAACGATCCAACTTCTTATGAGCGGCAGCCTTAGTGGAGTCGCTCATCCAGGTCTGTGCGTCTATGCGCTGGCCAAGGCTGATTTGCAAGTTGTGCACCAACTCCTCCATCATCTTCTTGGAAGAGGCGGGGAAATAACGTTTTACGTAAATGTTACCCAACGCCTCGCCCATCTGGGACTCCACTTGACTAGTAGCACGCTTCCAAAGAGGATAATCTTCCTTGCGACCGCTCATGGTCTGGCCAAAGAACTGGAAGTTGCGCTCCCTGATTTCATCCGTGAGATAAGAGCAAGAAGACATGATAACATCCCACTCCATCAAGGCACGCAATGTCTCCGCGCTCTCGGCAACCACGATTTTATCAAGTCCTGCCAAGAACTCAGGTTGGCCTACCACCATTTCCTGTATCCACTCCGACTTGATTCCCTCGGCATTGGACATCACTTCCAGGCGCAGGTTGGGATAATTGGCATTGAATTCCATCAATGTCATCTTGTTATAGTTGGCCTGCGGGTCGCGGAGTTCAGTCGCGCTCTTAGAGATGAGAGCCAATGTCGTCTCATGTTGGAAGACGGCCTGTTCCTTTTGCTTGGCGGCCTCCTCGCTGAAGCCATAGAGCTGGAACATATCCGCGATAAATTCACGATAGGCCTTGCGAATAGCTACGGTAGCGGAGTCGTTGTTGACATAGTAATCCTTCTGTCCCAAAGTAAGACCGCTTTGGTAAACATTGAAGATGTTCATGGTGGAATTCTTCTCGTCAGCTCCAAAACCGCAAACGAAACTTACTCCGTAGCCTTGCTCAGCGTACTTCAACTGCAACGCCTGCAAGTCTTCCTTGGTCTTGGCGGCTTCCATCTCGTCCAGCAAAGCCTTCACGGGAGCGATGCCTTCCTGGTTGCGACGGTCTACGTCGAGAGCCAACTTGTAGAAATCAGAGAGCTTCTGCTCTATGGTACCTGTCTTGTAGGTCTTCTTGCGCAGGTCTGTCAGGATTTCGTTCACTTGCTTGTTCACGTTTTCCTGCAGCAAGTCAAAGCTGCCGAAGCGGCTGTAAGCGGCGGGCAGAGGATTGTTTTTCTGCCATCCACCCGTGGCGAACTGATAGAAATCATCAGCGGGACGCACACTTTTGTCAAAGTTCTCTTCGTGGAGTCCCGACTTGTTGCCCTGCGCCATCACGCCCATGGGGACTACGGCAAACAGGACAGCTGGAATCAAAAATCTCATTTTCATCTTTCCTTGTTCTAAAAGTTTTGTTATATAATCATATGTTGTTCTCTTCGCTGATTTGCTCCAGTCGCTCGCTGAGGGTAATCCACCGCTCATTCTCTTCGTCCAGCGTTTTCATGAGCGAGGTATACTCCGTTACCAGTTCCATATTGGATGCGTGGGCTGGCTGGCAAAGTAAATCGTCCAGCTCTTTTTTCCGTTTTTCCAGCGAAGCGATTTTCGTCTCGCAGTCCTTCACGGCATTCTCGGCTCGCCTCACGCGCTTCTGTTGTTCCTTGCGCTCAGCGTAGTCTTGCTTGCCCGGCACTGCTTTTGGAGCGGAAACAGGCTCCTGCGGAGAGGGGGTAACGGGCGAGGAAGAAGCCAAAGCCTCTTGAACCGTCTCTGCCTGATGGGCGCGCAAGTAATCATAGATGCCGCCCAAGTGCTCTCTCACCTTGCCGCCACCAAACTCATATACCTTCTCCACCAGTCCGTCAAGGAACTCGCGGTCGTGGCTCACGATGATGGCCGTGCCGTCAAAAGCCTTGATGGCTTCTTTCAGCACATCCTTGGACTGCATGTCCAGGTGATTGGTCGGTTCATCGAGAATCAAGAGGTTGACAGGTTGCAACAGCAATTTAATCATGGCCAACCTGCTGCGCTCGCCTCCACTCAACACCTTGACGAATTTCTCGCTGGTCTCCCCTCCAAACATGAAAGCACCCAAAAGATCGTTTATTTTCAGCCGGATGTCGCCTGTGGCCACCTCGTCAATCGTTTGGAAGATAGTGAGATTCTCATCCAACAACTGGGCTTGGTTTTGGGCGAAATATCCTATCTGCACGTTATGGCCTATCTTCAAGGTTCCCGTGAAAGGAATTTCGCCCATGATACACTTCACCAACGTGGATTTTCCCTCTCCGTTCTTACCCACGAAAGCCACTTTCTCACCCCGCTTAATGGTCATGGAGACATGGCTGAATACGACATGGTCACCATAAGATTTGCTTACCTCATCGCATATCACGGGATAGTCGCCACTGCGCAAGCACGGGGGGAACTTCAAGCGCATGGCGGAATTGTCAACCTCGTCTACTTCGATGGGCACAATCTTGGCAAGCTGCTTGATGCGGCTCTGCACCTGCACGGCCTTGGTAGGTTTATAACGGAAACGCTCTATGAACTCCTTCGCGTCGGCTATTTCCTTTTGCTGGTTCTCGTAGGCGCGCAGCTGCTGTTGCCTGCGTTCCTCGCGCAAGACCACATATTCATCATACTTCACGCGATAGTCCTCCACCCTACCGCAAGTAATCTCCAAAGTACGATTGGTAACGTGATTGATGAAAGCCCTGTCGTGGCTCACCAACACTACGGCGTTGGCACTCTGGGACAAATATTGCTCCAACCACTGGATACTCTCTATGTCCAAGTGGTTAGTAGGCTCGTCCAGCAACAGCACGTCAGGATGGCGCAAAAGAATCTTGGCCAACTCAATACGCATACGCCACCCCCCAGAGAACTCCCTGGTAGGGCGGTCGAAGTCTTCCCTGAGGAAACCCAGACCCATAAGCGTGCGCTCTATCTCCGCCTCGTAGTTCTCGCCACCCAGCATCAAGTAGCGCTCTTGCTCTTGCGTAAACGTCTCCACCAGCTTGGCGTAATCATCGCTCTCGTAATCCTCCCTTGTGGCCAACTGCTCTTGCAGGCTGTCTATGCGCTGTTTCAGTTGAATGGTATCGGAGAAAGCCTTGCGTGTTTCTTCCCTCACGGTGGTGTCGTCTTGCAATTTCATCACCTGCGGCAGGTAACCCACCGTGGTGTCGTTGGCCACGGCCACCGTTCCCGCCGTGGGCTGCTGCAATCCGCACAATATCTTGAGCATCGTGCTCTTGCCCGCCCCGTTTTTGCCCACCAAGGCAATGCGGTCTCGGTCGTTGACCACGAAACTCACGTCATGGAACAAAGGCTTCACGCCAAACTCGACTTTCAATCCCTCAACGGAAATCATACCTTATAACGCAATAAACCTAATAGAGTCACGGCCAAAAGAGCCATGATGAAAATTTCATGCAAAGGTACGGGAAATATTCGAAATGGCAAAATATAAGCTCCTTTTTCTCATAAAGGACATGGGTTAGGGCAAGGCCATGAAAAGCCAAAACTCCTGAATTCCAAATCTTGCACTGCCGAGCCTCGTCGCGAAACAAGTTGTTTCGCCAATCAAAACAAGTTATTTTGCCAATCAAAACAAGTTATTTCGCTGACGAAAACAAGTTAAATTGAGAGGCAAAACAAGTTGTTTTCAAAAGGCGGTAAAAAGCCTGAAAAATGAATGGGCCTTTCCGTCATTTTCGCCTTGTGTCCGCCTGTGGTTATCCAAGAATTCCGCATCTTCGCCAACCGAACGCACGCCTGTGCCCTACAAAGGAAAGCGGACGCAAAACCGCAGGTACTTAAAAACTCGAATCTATATACATACCTTTCTTTCTTGACAAGGAAACACATCATATATTAATAGCCTAGAACATGAAACTACATGAGGCTTTGCGCCAGAAATGGATATTGGCCGCAATAGCGGTGATGTCCGCCAGCACATTGCAGGCACAGCGGGAAATGAAAACCATCAACGACAGCTGGGAATTCCGCAAGCCAACGGAAACGGAATGGAAAATGGTAAATCTCCCGCACACGTATAACCTGGACGCTTATCAACAACCGAACTATTACCAGGGAAAAGGCATATATCGCCGTACGCTCACCTTGCCTGAGGTGATTCCCCACCGTCGTTACTATCTCAAGATAGACGCAGCGAGCAAAGCGGCGGAAGTTCGCGTGAACGGAAAAGAGATAGGCAGCCACGCGGGCGGATATACCGCCTTTATCTTCGACATCACGCCCTACATCCAAAAAGAGAATGTCATCGAAATCACCGTGGACAACAGCCGCAAGGATATCACTCCCATTTCGGCCGACTTCACTTTTTGGGGTGGCATCTACAGAGACGTGTGGTTGATATCTACACCCGAACAACATTTCCGCATGGACAACATGGGGTCTGACGGCATTTTTGTCAACACTCCCGAAGTAAACGAGAAATACGCGAAGGTGCGACTTCGCGGCGAAGTGACCAATGACGCTCACGACAACGCCACGCTCATGGTGAGAAACATGCTTTTCGACCCCACAGGGAAACCTCTGCAGACCCGAGAACAGAAGCTGAGACTCAAAGCGGGAGAGACACGCGGCTTTGATGACACATTTGGCAAAATAGCGGAGCCCATGCTTTGGTCGCCGGAAAATCCACAGCTCTACACGATAAGAACAGTCTTGATAAATCCGGAAACCAACGAAGTGCTCGACGAGAAAAGCCACAACGTGGGACTGCGCTGGTTTTCCTTTGACGGGAACAAGGGTTTCAGCCTCAACGGGAAACCCTACAAGCTGCGCGGAGTAAACCGCCATCAAGACCAAGCACCCGTAGGAGTGGCGCTGGATGACGAGGCACACCGCCGCGATATCCACTTGATGAAGGACTTGGGATGTAATTTCATTCGCGTCTCGCACTTTCCGCAAGATGACGCTCTATTGGAAATGTGTGACAAGTTGGGTCTGCTCGCCTGGGAAGAAATCCCCATTATCAACATCGTCCCTGACACGCCGGGGTACGCGGACAATTGTGAACGCAACCTGCGCGAGATGATTCGGCAGCATTATAACCATCCCTCGGTGATAGCCTGGGGATATATGAACGAGATACTCCTGACGGCACCCCAGGTGAATAGCCCTGAATGGCCAGCATGCAAAGAGCGCACGGTAGCCCTGGCACAACGACTGGAGAAAGCTTTGAAAGAAGAAGACCCAAGCAGGGCAAGTGTCATGGCCTTCAATATGACTAACCTTTACAATGAAATAGGATTGGACCTGGAGGACGTGGCAGGCTGGAATCTCTACCAAGGGTGGTACGTGGACAAGCTGGAAGATTTCGACGCCTGGTGTGAAGACCAACACCGGCGTTATCCCGACCACCCCATCATCATCAGCGAATGGGGAGCGGGAAGTGACCGCAGGCTACATTCCACCCACGCGAAAGCCTTCGACTTCAGCATAGAGTATCACCAAACATACGTGAAGCATTATCTGCCCTTCATCGAGGAAAAAGAATGGATCAGTGGATGCGCTTACTGGAACTTCATTGACTTTAACGTAGCGGGGCGGCAAGAGTCTATGCCGAGAGTCAACAACAAAGGTTTGTTCTATAACGACCGCACCCCGAAAGACGTGGCATACTACTTCAAGTCCATGTGGCGGAAAGACATCCCGGTATTGCATATCGCCAGCCGCGACTGGAACGTAAGGACGGGGGAGGCTGACGCTGTCCAGATGGTGAAGATATACACTAACCTGCCCGAAGTGGAATTGCTTGTCAACGGGAAATCCGCGGGACGGCAGGCCGTGGACAATTGCCACGCCGTGTTCAACGTTGTACTTCCCGAGGGAAACTCCATTCTAACGGCAAAAGGCATCTATGAGGGGAAAGCCGTGGAAGACGTGATGTCCATCCGTTTCCAGCAGCTGCCCAACTTGGCGAAAGGGGAGGAACTCGCCATCAATGTGGGCAGCAACTGCTATTTCACCTCTGCCGTGAGCCAGCTGACGTGGCTGCCCGACCAGCCATATAAGCCTGGAAGTTGGGGCTATATAGGCGGAAAAGCCCGCAGCACCACTTCTGAAATCACGAATACCATAGATGGCCCCATTTACCAAACCTGGCGTGAAGGAGAGATTGCCTATCAAATTGACGCTCCAAAAGGAGATTACGAGGTGGAATTGCTGATGGCAGACGTGACCCGACCCGCCGCCCAACTCGCCAATCTCTTAGGAAAAAACAAAGAGGAAATGGTCTCTGGAGAGACTCGTTTCAATATATCCATCTGCGGGAAGCAAGTGGAAAGCGATTTCTCTCCCGCTGACGGTGGACGCTATCGTACTGCCTTCAAACGTCGGTACATCATCCGCGCTTCCGAAGGAAGCACCACCATCAAACTGGACGCTGTCAAAGGAAATCCCTTCCTGTCTGGCATAAAGGTGAGAAGGCTCTGAGCCACCAAAGCGATTACCTGCCTTGACGAAGGGTAATATGCTGAATCGCTGACACGAAAACCGCCGGGGAACAGTCCTGTCGCAGGAAGATGTTCCCCGGCGTTTATTTCGCTCTAGAGGATAATAGCCGTTTTCCTATTCGTGTCTAACCGCGGGAGCGCCGAAGTAGCTCGGATGCCGGTTGTCTGGATTGACCACAATGCGCTCAAGCACGATTTCCGGGTCTATCATGAAGACTTTCAAGGTGTGCATGCCCGCCTTTTTCACGTTCAGCTTCATGGTAAGCCAACGCTGGTTGTCAAACACTTCCGTTCGGCGAGGCTGTCCCTTCCCTATGAGCTTGACGCTGGCGTCTTGCCGGGGCAATGGTTTCAAGTTGGGGGACTTAGCCAGATTCTCCGAAGTATATTCCTTAAACTCATCGTGGAAACCCTGCCGTGCGTCAAGCACTTGGGGCGTTTCCTCATCCAAGCCTACCGCGACGCGCAATCCCCGCTCAGGATAAACATCTTGAACGGGCAAGATACCAAGGCACAGTGAAACAGTTCCCGTATCGGGCAACAAGACTTGATACTCCAAACAGGGTGCGTCTGCGAGGCTGGCACTGGCGGCCGTGACAGGTGAAATGCCCACGCAAGCCTCCGCCCTGCCCAAATCTGGCAATACAATCCACGTGGCATCCTTTCCTGGTACATTCTTGTTATATAGGTATGCGGGAATGGAGAACTCGCTTCCGCTCAGGTTACCGAAGTATGGTCCATCTGTCTCCGGCTCTTGTTCCTTAACAGCACGCAGGGCAACAGGCACGCTTGCCTTTCCGCTTTTGATGGTTAACTGGGCTTCATGCGTTCCTTTTGGAAGGGCTTCCCAGTCAACGCTTACCAAGATTCGGCTTTCTTCTGTCACGATTCCCTTGGCTTGGCTAATCTTCACCCAAGGTTCGACGCGGTTACCGCATAGTCGAAACTGCCCTTTCCTCTGTTGAAGATGTCGACATAATAGCTCTGGCCAAGCAGCGAGTCAAATACGGGAAGTTCCAGCTTGCCCTCTCTTTCTGTAACTTCACTGCCTTCCGCGGAGACTCCCATGGCGGGAGAATCTTGCGGAGTAACCTTTCTTTGTTCGGGCAGTATCGCTTTTTCCGGCATAGACCAAGTGGTATAACCGATATGAATATCAGACATCATGTTTTTCCACTTGCCGTTGGACAATATATCATTGTAATAACGCGTAAGCCGCTGGTCTCTTTCATACAACGCTTCCGCCATCCGGGCGCAATCGTTGGCCAGGAGTCTTCCCTGTTGGGCGTATAAATGGTTCTTTCCCGTAGCAAGATAGATTCGGGCGATGCCAGAAGAGGCCACGGCGGGATAATACACCAACTGGAAATAGGCATCTTTCGCTTCTTCAGGAACACGGGCTTTCACCGTCTCGGCTTTTTCCTCCAGCTCTTTCCATAGCCGTTCCACATTGTCCGACTCTTTGTGGTTGACGACGCTGAAGATACTTGGCGTTTGCACTTCCGCCTTGCGCCACAAGTTGTACTTGGGATACTTCGTGACAATATCGGCTACATCTTCCGCCAACTTGTCTCCGAAGTTCTGCGCCGCCCACTCAAGGGTATACTCATCCACTTGATTGGCCGAGATTGAATTGGGATCCCAAGCGTATCGCATTATGAAATCTATGGGCAGCTCTTTCGGTTTCAAGTCGCCTACATTAACAATCCACAAGTCATCGATACCTGTTTGGTAAGCTAGATTGGACTGTTCACGCAGTTTTGGAATAGGAGAAGTGCTTATCCAACGGTCATTGCAAGGCCCGCCGTTCATGTCGATATGATAATAAAGCCCCATTCCTCCCTTGCGGTTTTTCTCTTTCAGGGGACCACCGCGACGGATATAGCCCCAGTTGTTGTCGCAGAAAAGGAGAAGGACATCGTCAGGTACGGTAAAACCCTTATCGTAATAGCGTTGCACCTCGGTAAAGATAGCCCAAAGCTGCGGCACCTCTGATGGGTCTTTCCCATAAACTTCCTCAATAATTTGGCGTTGCCCCGCCACCACGTCACGCAACACGTTCATGTTTTCCTCATCATCTCCCTTGCCCATGGCCACGTCGCCATCACCGCGCATACCTATGGTGATAAGATTGTCAAAACGCTTATTGCGCTCCAATCCGTCACGGAAGAACTTGTCGAGGTTCTTCTTGTTAGTGACATAGTCCCATGCGCCCACTTCCTCGCGGCGCTTGGTGTACTCCTTGTGGGCACGCATCATTGGCTCATGATGGGAAATTCCCATGACAATGCCATATCTATCGGCCAGCGCGGGATTCTCTAGGTCGTCCTCGTTGAAGGCGGTAGCCCACATGGCAGGCCAGAAATAGTTAGCCTTCAGGCGCAACAGAAGCTCAAACAGGTGGGCATACATCTTCGAGTTCAGTCCCCCGAACTTCCCTGAAGCCTATCCGCCAAACGAAGGCCACTCGTCATTGATGAAAATACCGCGGTATTTCACTTTCGGTGAAGGCTGCACATAGCGTCCAACGGCAACATATAGCGAAGCGCTCTTGCGCACCGGCACGTCTGCTCACCAATACCAAGGTGACACGCCTATCTTCTCGGAGATGTCATAGATGCCGTAGATGGTGCCTCGCTTGTCGCTTCCCGCTACCACCAAATTGCCGCCTACGGTCTGTATGAGGAACGATTCCCACTTGCCCTTGACGGCGGAGACATCGAGTCTCCCCTCTTCCACCATCTTGTCTATCAATGGACTATGGCCTACCGTACCGACAATAACCGATCGCGAAACGGGCGAATCTTCTTGAACTAATCGCGGAGTGGCACCAGATACCATGCGAATGTCATTCACCAAGTCACCCGCGGCACGGACAACTCCATCCCAATCCGCGGAAGAGACACAGAGAGTGGCGGCTTTTCCCTCCGCCGCCAAACAGAACGAATTCGCCGTCTGCTCATATCGAACATACTGCGGCGTGCCGCTGAGCAGGTCTGTCTTCACCGGATCACCATTGGCAGTGGCATATCCCGCCATGAGAAAGGCGCAAAAGGTAAAAAGGAATTGTTTCATAAGAGAGAGTTTTGTGATGAATGAGTTGAATATAAGTCCGAGAAAATTCTCTTATAATACTCCGCCTTCCACTCTACGGGACGGGGATAGGCACGAGAGGTGGAAGGCATACGCCATACTTTCACGGCCCGGCCAGCGCATTGCGTCTCCACGCATTCGCCAACCGCCAACGGAGCGCAGCCTAGCACGGAGGCCAACGTATCGGCAGACTTCTGCCCCGTGGCAACAATAGCGTGGCATTCTGGAAGCATCTCCAGCAGACGGGCTATATTCGTGGGACGGATTACCTGCAAGAAATTATCGGAAGCGTTGTCCCTCAGGCGCACGATTTCCTCTGCCGTGTCATAGAGTGCCAATCCATACGCTTGACAAAAGGCAACGATCTTTTCCTTGTCGAACCGTTTTTCGCCAGGCACGACAAAGTAATCCTTGTCTCCTTGGGCGATATAGCCCCATATTCGCCAGAAGTCGTTGGCCCAATTGGGATAGAAAAACTCCATGCACCACCGTTTTCTCGGCGGAGGGAAACTGCCCAATATCAACACCTTGGCACCTTGGGGCAAGAAGGGTGTCAGGGGATGTGTCTCGCCGTTCATAGTCTTGTAAGTGAACAAGTGAATGATTACAGTTCACAAAGATAGTGATAAAACGCGAGAAACACAAGCCTTCCCGCGGGAAAACTCGGACTTCACATACAAAAAATGGGCAGTACCAACTTGTGATACTGCCCTCAACGTTTTCTCCCAGCGGTAGAAGGTTTTTGATAAAGCACCTTGGCCAACTCCTCCAGGCCAGCCTCCCCGGGCAAACCGGGATAAGCTTGCTTCATGGCCTCTACGAAAGCCTGCGTCGTCTGGTTGGCGGCCAGCAATTCTTTCATCTTCTTCAAGTAGCCTATCTTGAACTCCACGGCATCCCGACGGGCCGCGCCGCCATGTCCGCCAAGGAAAAGCTCTGCTCCTGAGGCCAAGGAAAGCTCTGCCTCGGCTATCTCCGCGTCGATGGCGGTGGGAGAAGAGACTTGCAAATGGCTCACGTGCGCCTTGGCGGGAGTCCAATGGGTATAGTAGGCCTTACCCGCTATCAAGATGCTGGCGGCGGGAAAGTCGGTCGAGGCACCGTGGCGGAACTCAAAGGTAACGCCTGCCCAGGTCTGCGTAGTGCCAAACGGCACCTCGGCAACCGCGCCCGAGGGCATCTCCGTCATGGTGTCGCCCCACATCTGCTGAAAGCCTTTCATCATGCCTCCATAGACGGGACCTTTGGAAAACTCCTCCATGCCCTCCGCCATCACTTGGTCATGGTGTCCAGTGCCACCTACATGATAGTCGGAGATGATTTTCTCGATGGGCTTGCCCAGCTTCTCAATGTAGTCGTTGAACTCCGCCACGTTTTCCTTGAACAAGGGATGCTCCATGGTCACGAGCGAATCCTCGCCCTCGATGATGTAGCTAGCGTCTCCCATCACGTCATTTGTGTAATAAACATGCAACTTGCAGCTGCCGAGGTCATAGGCCTCAAAACGTCCTTTGGTCTGTGCCATAACTGTTACCGTTAAAAGATTGAACAATACAAAAAACAATTTTCTCATTTTCCAACATTATTAGTGAATACCAAAAGGCCACTCTCTAAAGGTAACCTTCTATCGTTTACGCCGCGAATTTAGCACGGCTTTTTCTTTCCCGCAAGTAGGCACCAGCGTGGAAGATACTTACCCAAAGGTAAGCATTATTGAATATAAAGCGGTTACGGAAAAGTGAAAAAATCTAAAAAGATATTTGCCTACTTGAAGAGTTTTGCTTACTTTTGTAAACCAACATGAAAACCAATACGATATGGACAGGACGACAATAGAAAACACCACGTTTCCCGAGTGCCCCATCAGGAATATCCTGGCAAGGATATGTGACAAGTGGTCGCTCGTTGTCATTTACACGCTAGACCAAGCGCAAAAGGAGAACATACGCTTCAAGGAATTGCAAAGGGCGATACCCGACATATCGCAAAAGATGTTAACCGTGACGCTGCGCACGCTGGAAGAAGATGGCTACGTCACCCGCACCGTCTACCCGGAAGTACCGCCCAGGGTGGAATATGCCTTGACACCGCGCGCCTACTCCCTCTTGCCCTACATCAACGCACTGACCGGATGGGCGAAAGAAAACATGGATTCCATCATGAGCGACAGGAAAAAGGCACGGGCCAAAGCCTAGTTGGCGTGGCTCTTGCCATCAGAAGGTCATCAGCCCGCATAGAGCATCATCATGGTTGGCTTTCGCCCATCTCACGCCAAATGGCATATCAAAGTGGAAATGGGCGGATGGCAATGTCGCAGGGTACTTTGGCCGCCTCCCAAATCAAGTTATTTCGCCCAGGAAAATAAATTGTTTTGCCCAGGGAAATAAGTTATTTCGAGAAGCAATTCAAGTTGTATTCATGGCAAAAAGCGTGTTGGGTCTCATACATTTAAATAAAGTCTATTCATATTTTGTTTCATAATAATGGGAATTAGATTAGTAAAAAACCATTCGACTGTATTTGGCTATAAGTATGCGGGGCTTCCCTTCAATGTCTTTGACGAAATGCCGTTTTGGAGATAGACGCAGGGTCGTCCTGCGTTTTGCCAAACCATAGAACTCGCCAAACACATAGTGCTCAATCGTGACATCGTTGGCTTCATATTTAAAGGTGGGGGCCAGGTTCTTTGCCTTGATTTCTCGCAAGGAGTCAAGGGCTATCTTCATCTCTTTGACCTGTCGTGTCCCCCAGTCGCTCATTTTGGTAGTGTCAACTTTGCCTTGGAAATAATCAGACTCCCATGTGTTGTGTATGAGGGAGACAACCGAGTCCACGTCAGCGGCCGATGCAATGATGTATTCTTTCCCATAGTTGGCCTCGTTCCTCATTCCAATAAAATATTTAGACCAATAAAGGAGATACGCCTGCCAAATGCTCATTTGCGTTCCTGTCAAGCGGATTTTCTTGAATGGCCAAATATAGGAAACACAGCTATCGCTCTCACTGTATGCCTTGTTCTCCTTTTTGCTTTCCAGATAGCGAGCGTACTCCTTGTCGTAACATTTCTTCTTTGGGAGTTTCCCTTTAGCGGGACGCACGTACAGGCGCAGCGAGGAAATGTCCTTGGGCCTGGTGCGTATGTCCCACTTTTTCCTGAAGTCGGCCAAGACATAGTTTCCGTCCAGTTTCAATTCATTCAAAGGTTCCAACAGGAAGCCAAGATTCTCTTCCGTGTCAGCCAATCGCCAATTTGCAGTGGCATTGGAACAAAAGAGGTTCTTGACCTCCGAGTATTCCCGCTGGGCGAAGCACCCTATGCTGGTCGTTAGCAGGCAGAAGATGATGAATAAACGCTTAGTTTTTGTCATGTAAAAGTATTTTTTGATTAAATAAGTCATTATTTATGACAGGTGTGAAATTTTATGGTTTAACGTTCTGAGTATGCATAATTTGCAGTAATATGTAGATATTAGAATCTATTTCATAACGAAATTTCCCTGTACTTATTGTTTAAAGACATGAATACTTGCTTATTTTACGGCGGCACATAAAAGACACATGTTTTCAACAGTTCCTGCAAAAATAGTTGATGGCATTTTATCATGTCAGTAGGCATAGATATGCGACAAAATCCTCAATATTATTTATTAATAGTATATCCATACCATTCCAGGACTTCTTCCCAATTCATTCCTTCGATTTTGTCTTGGTACTGCAAATCTGCGTCCTCGGCATACTCGCCGCTATGATTTTGGATAAACCCTTCATACCATTGCGCTACTCCATCAAGAAATGCATCCAGGTCTACGGAGCCATCATGAACAACGCTATCTAACCATTCGTCGAATTCCTCTGATTGGTTTCCCAGGAAACTTCCACAAGTGCCGTTATTCATCCATCCCATAAGGTTTTCTTGGTATTCAATTGGCGAGTGATTATCATCCACGCTTTTCATAATTCCTGTTTGATATTGAAAATAATGGAATAGCTCTTGTTGCATTACATTGGCATACATCCATGCCTCCAGGTTAATTCCTGGATCAATGTCAATTATAATAGAGAACGTTCCATCTTTACTGATGATACTGTGTCCTACTTTATTGATTTCCCCAAAAGTCACACTTTTAAGCAGCCCTTTTTCTACCAAGCTGTTATAATAATTTTGTATACTTTGGGGCAGTGTCTCCACTACGTCCTTAACGGACACGCCACCAGGGGCTAGATTGTCGTTATTATCATATTCCCGGGAATCGTCATAGCCGTAATCATTTTGTTCGTCATCAAGGATGTCATCTTGATAGTCGTAATCAGAGTGGTCAGGCCTGTAACCATCTGCTGTTTCGACAAATTCTTGAAGATCCCCTCCAATGACGACATCGTCACCACAACCATAACCATCACCGCCCATTAGGGTCTTGCACTCACTGTTGTCCAAAGTAGGTATGGACAACTTCAAAACTTTTAAGTCTTTCATTTGCTTTGTTGTTTATAAAGTTGAACTTATCAGACAGGATGATAGCCATCCTTTTATATCTCTGCAAGCTGTTGCTGAACCAAAAGGTCACTCATACACCTATAAAAATAGAATGCCCCTAACCTTGGCCTCGTGATTTGCCAAAAGTGGAAGTTACTTCATGCGGTCTAATGACCGATTTGGGTTAAATGGCATAATAAGGAAGAAATAGGTGGAAAGCAATGCTTTTTCTTCTGTTCGGATGCGTTTTATCGCGCTTTATTTTGGAGTCTTAAGTGCTCTATAGATCACTTCCTGTCATTTCTATAGATCACCTCACTTCACTTCTATAGATTACTTGACCCCATCTCTATAGAACACTTGGAAGGCCTTCAGCAGGGCATTTGGCCACCTTCCAAATCAAGTTTGCTTTATAGTAAAAAACATGCCGGCAAAGTGAATGTTTTATACTTTGCCGACACAGTTCAATTCATGTCCTCGTCCCCTTAAACGGGTGAGTATCGGCCGATGTCCCAAGATCTTGCCTGTTAATGAAAAGAGCCAAGATGGCATGGCTTTTATTCGTAATAAACAATATGGTTCTTCGAGTCAATAATCACATAGCTTTTGCGAAATAGGGAAGGGCCTATACATCCGAGAGCATTTGGCAGGTTTATTCTCCCACCTACTCCAATTGAAGCTTTTCTTATTTTCCGCTCTCCAACTTGACAGACAGCGGTATTGATTCCATATCCGGCATCATTACCAGCCCTGTCTTTCGCGGGAAATACCCTGAATTTGTTCTTTCTTATGAAATTTAGCGCGGATGGATTCCTGATGTAAAGATACAGCGGAGAACCACTGCTAAGATTAAAAAGAAACCTCCCTTCAACACTGCCCAAATGTCCGTATGTGTCTGAGATGAACAATGTGGTCTCAATAATAGGCCGGGGAGACAATTCCACCATTTTATATTGATGCATATTTGCCTTGCTTATGGTCTCTTGCCTGACAAAATCGAGTGTTCCTTGCTTAAAATCCAGGCGCGCCAAATGAGCCGTTGTGTCCTTCTCGTTTTTCAGCAAATGTACAGGAATGTTTATCTTGCTATATTTATCCACCACATAGATATTGCCTTGATAACTTAAATCCCCGATATAGACCTTGCCATATTTGACTTTGGTGACAGAATCTCTTCCGTAGAAGTTTTTAATCCCCGTGATGTCTGAATCAACCGTTTGGTACAAGGAATCAACAAACAACCTGTCATAGTCATCTTCGCTGACGATAATCCCATGAAAGCCAGATGCCACCAATAGCTCTATATTGTCATGGCCATTTACGGACGTGGTAATAAAATACTTACCATCCTTATAGGTCATCTCAAAACTCGTCTGCCCAAGGGATACAAGAGGAGAAATGACAAAAAATAATATCAATATAAGATAACTTCCAACATGTCTCATACGCTGTTATTTATATAAATGTTTTGCCTGTTGGCGGAATTAATTAAGTAAGTACTTAATTCTGCCGATATATGGAACAATAAATATTTACCTAATATTAACTCCATATAGGCTACCTAATATAAATTTCGCCATTCTTTTTTTTCTTACTATTAACTTCGATATCTTTTTGGTACCTTTGTATTATTGGTGCAAGAAACTTCTTTGATTTGGTTGTTATGCATATGATGCCGCCAACACGAGGATAAAAAAACTTTGTGATATTCTTGTCCTTTACGACTTTCACATCCACAATATCTTCTTTACATACGCTATCCAAACTTTGGACTTCCACTCCATCAACCAGGATTACAGGAATGTCCAGGGAGTCTTGTAAGACTTTCTTTTGTGCGCTAATCGACAAGGAAGAAATCAAAAATAACGCTAAGACGATGCTTTTTCTCATACGCTTTCAATTTTAAGGTTGCAAGTCCACGATTCAACAGTTTACAAATTTACTATGCAGTAGTATATCTTCTTGTTTACTGCGCAAATTTACTAATATTTTTGTAATACTACTATATGTGTAAAGGAGAATTTATCTCACAATAGTGTTTGGGCAATATTGTTAAGATAAGACACAATAATTATTATATGAGTACTATAAACCTAAGCCAATCATTAGACTTTAATAAGCTGTCTATAAATCAACTTTTCTAATGGATATTATCAGGAATACATCATAAACTATAGCTTTGCATACTAATGGCCAACTTTGGATTATAGTACCCAACATTTTTATTTCTTTACTCCATTAACAGACCACCCTTGGATATAATCTCCCACAGCTCCATTGCCGCTTTCACCAGTTTCAGGATCCCAATAATAGATTGTTCCATGCTCTTCGTCAAAATCAGTGATGATAACGGCATGTCCATCGTTTTCTATGCCATCTTTATCAACGTCTCCTGGATTTATAACACCATACACGGGTCCATCATTTAAAGCTTCTGATAAACTCCCCATATCTATGGGAGAAACTCCATCAAAGTATTGTCCAAGAAGTTCTGGCATATCTCCCGATGAAACTCCATCAAAAGACCCGTCTATAATAGAGTTCAGGTCTATATTATTACTATTTGCATAACTTGCGGCAATGCCAAGCCATCCAAGAGGACTTACCTGCCCATAGCCACACAACATTGCGTATATACCCGCAAATACACAGCAATTTCCTACTTGTGGCTGTGCATTTTTGAGCATATTATTAATGTTAAAACCTTCTCTATCATTGTCTTGGTCGCCACTATGCTCATAGCCGTAATCATTTTGTTCATCATCAAGAATGTCATCTTGATAGTCGTAATCAGAGTGGTCGGGCCTGTAACCGTCTGCTGTTATGACACATTCTTGAAGGTCCCCTCCAATGACATCATAACCATAACCATCACCACCCATTAGGGTCTTGCACTCACTGCTGTCCAAAGTAGGTATGGACAACTTCAAAACTTTTAAGTCTTTCATTTTCCTTGTTGTTTATAAAGTTGAACTTATCAGACAGGATGATAACCATCCTTTTATAATTCTTCATTTGATTCAATATCAAACAATGCAAGATATCTATACTTGTATATACATATATAATACGACTTTATTAACGCCAGATATGTCATATACGATTGGCTATACTGAGACTTCAGTCTGATATATTGTTCCATGTTGATTCTTCCATAATCCATGGCCAATTTCACGTTGGTCATTTGCGTGTTAAGCAGACGCAATGTTGCCCTATAGTTGTTGATCGATTCTATGATTATATTGATATTGTATAGGTCTCTTAAGATATCCACTGTCGCGACTGCCTTCTCGTACTCCCTCTGTTCTTCAAGTTTTTGCATTTGTATCCGCGAAATCCTATATTTAACGCGAGTTCGACGAATTCCACTTTATGTGCGCAGCCCTGTTATCACCAAACTGTAGAGACGCATTCTTGCGTCTCAGCCAGCTGCCAAGTCTTCGCGATTGGCGATTTTATTCGGCAATCTTGCTTGCCGAGACGCAAGAATGCGTCTCTACAACTTTTCGTCGAACTCACGTTATTTATTTTTTAACGTACCACCATTATACAAAGGAATGGAAACGGAGAGTGAAATGCTTCGGCTGGCTAACCGGTCATCTAAAGCATGGCCAAAACTTTCAAATTGCGTGTTATATCCTCCTCCCATTTCTACAATTAATGAGAATATTTATTCGTATTGCTCAAAACGTCACATGTTTGAAGCCCAGTGTCTTGACAATTCTCAAAGACGTGCTACCACACTTCCTCGCGTGTGCGATATAGTAACACAAGTTCCAAAACCCTATTGGCAGGCACGAGGCAAAAGGTTGCCCCCAACGGGGAAGCCAGTACCTTTCCCAGTACCACCTAGCTGGTACTGGAGTTTCACTTAGCTGGTACTGGAGTACCACTTAGCTGACACCGCAGTACCAGCTATGTGGTACTGGGCGAGATACTGGATGTCTGTCATCGTGAGCCAACGAAGACGCTTTCATTGGGCAATGAAGGTATCTTCATTATTTTGCCTGCCTTCCTTGCCCGGAAAACATACGCTAAGTGGACTGGCAAAAGAACGCTTACAAGGGAACGGCATCCGTAACCATCACCTTTCCCTCCTGACAACGGAAGTGGATATCATAGCCCGCGAAAGGCATGCCATAGACACGGGCGGGGTCTTGCTGGTACCTGGGACGGGGGTCTTGCTCCAACACCTTGACCAGAGTGTCTACTAGCTCTTCGCTCCAACCCGCCTGGCGAAGGACGGAGAGGACAACCGCAGGCAAGATGACTTCCGACTTTTTCCACTGCCTGGTATCCACAAAACCGCTACGGGCTTCGGGATGGCTGTCGGCATAGACCACGTAGGGCTTGATATCGTAAATAGGCGTGCCATCCATCAAGTCCGCCCCCAAGACATGGAGAACTGGCCCTCGTGGGGTATCCCACTCCACATGGCTCAAGCGCACGGAAGAAAGCCCCAACCCATTAGGACGAAAGGGGCTGCGGGAAGCGAAGACCCCCACCCGCTCGTTGCCGCCCAAGCGAGGAGGCCTGACCAACAAGCCGTGGGCGGCATGAGGATTGGCGGAAAACTCCCAGATAAGCCAAAGGTAATCAAAAGCGTCTATGCCTCGCAAGGCATCCGGATTGCGGAAAGGCGGCTCAAACTCTATGCTGCCACGCAGGGAAGCGATGATTCCCGACTGCTTGGGAATGCCAAACTTGGAGCTGAACGGGGAACGGAAACGGGCGACAGGGGTAATATCCATGTGGAGCAGAATATAAATTAATGATGCAAAAGTAAGGAATTTCCACCGAATAACGCCATTGAGACAAAAAGAAAATAAATGGGAACATGATTTTCCCAGGGAGAGAAGGAAGGCTAAGTGAAGAAAAATTAGTATCTTCGCGAGAGAAACATATAACTGAAACACTTATGAGAATCATCCTTCCAAACTACGAGATATGGGAGCAGGAACCCGGAGAAGACGGTATCTACAGACAAGTAGAACGTGCGGGCAGAGTATGTTACAAGAGTGAAGACCGTGCCACCAAGGACTCGGCACGTCCCTTCGCCCAGAGAATGATCAACAACCAGCATACCGCCATGCTGGAGCATGCCACGGTATACCTGCGGGCAAAGCAGGGGGAACTTCCTTTCTATGCCACCAACCGCTTTAGCGTAGTGAAACCTGCCCAAGGCCATGACTACATCACCACCAACCTGAGAGTATTGGCGCAAAACGGGAAAATGGGCGACTTGAAATACCTCTCTGACTACACACCAAGCCATGAGCGAAGGGTGACCGTCCACTTCACCACGCAAATTTCCATCACCCGCGAGTATAATCGCCACCGCGTGAACAGCATAGCGGAGCAAAGCACTCGCTACTGCAACTATAACAAAGACAAATTCGGCAACGAGATAACCATCAACCTCCCCTCTTGGGTAAAGGAAATGACCAACCAAGACGTGAAAGAGGAACAAGGGCAAGAGGCTTTCATACAGCTTTGCAGAGACATCACCGAAGGCTTGACGGACGAATGGAACGAGGTGGACTACTGGAACTTCGGCAACCTGGCCGCGGAATTCTCTTACCTGAACCTCATCAAAATGGGCCGCACGCCACAAGAGGCAAGAGCCGTATTGCCACTGGACACCAATACGGAACTGGTGCACACGGCATTCGTGAGCGACTGGCTGCACTTCTTCGACCTCAGGGCTAAAGGCACTACGGGTGCGCCCCATCCCGACGCCAAGGCACTGGCATGGCCCCTGATGGAGGAGTTTATAAGAAGAGGCTATATTGACGCGGCGAAAGACTAATGCCCGCCAAATTGACCACGACAGGAAAACAACTTGTTTTCGCCTGCAAAACAAGTTAAATCGCCAGGCAAAATAACTTGTTTTGATGAACAAAACAACTTATTTTGTCAAGCGAAACAAGTTATTTTCCGAAAAGGGTGAAACCACCGCCAAGACAAAACGACCGCTTTAACGGAATATATAACAAAAGGCGCATGCACCACACGGAGCATGCGCCTTTAAATATGATAGAGTTTATCGATTACGCCGCAAGGGAAGCCGCGCTAATCCAATCGTATACCACTGAGCAAACACCAAAGAGCACGATGCCCGCGGTACAGATGGCAAGGGCAAGCTTGGTGCTGCCCGCGCTCTGGAAAGTAGGCAACGGATTGTCATTGTGCTTGATGAACATGGCCTTCACGATGAGCAAGTAGTAATAGAGGCTCACCACCGTGTTGAGCAATGCCACGAATACAACGGCGTATGCCAAGGCACCCACCGTGGTGTCAATGCTGGCGCCATTGACAGCGGCCATGAACACGAAGAACTTGGAGAACATTCCCGCGAAAGGAGGAATGCCACCCAGCGAGAACAAAGCCAAGGTCATCAGGAAAGCCAAACGGGGATTGGTAGTATAGAGGCCATTGTAGCTATCCATGTCTACCGTGCCGTTGTTATGTTCCTCTATGGCGCTGATAATGGTAAAGACACTTAAGTTGGCCACCACGTAAATAAGCACATAGTAACTCAAAGCGGTCACGCTCACGGCGCTATCGCCAATCACGGCCAGCACGATGTAGCCCGCCTGGGAGATAGAACTGAAAGCCATGAAACGCTTGAGGTCTTTCTGGTGGATAGCAAAAAGGTTGGCTATGGTGATGGACAATACGGCCACGATAAAAAGCAGGTATGCCCAGTACTCATACATGCCGCTGAAGACCTTCATCAAGATGGCGCAAAGCGTAAATGCCGCCGCGCCCTTAGAGACTACCGAGAGATAGCCGGTTACCGTGGTGGGCGCTCCCTGATAGGAGTCTGCCGTCCAGAAGTGGAAGGGCACAAGGGAAATCTTGAAGCCCAAGCCACTGAAGAAGAACACCAGTCCCATGATGGTAAGCGGAGTTGCCTTGAAGGCGATATCGTCGAAATAGAGCGTGCCCATGGCACCATAGAGGAAAGAAATACCATAGAGCATCACGCCACTGGAGAATGCCGCCGTGAGGATGAACTTAGCACCAGCCTCCGCGGAGTTGTGACGATACTTGTCGAAAGCCACCAAACAGGCCATGGGAACGGATGCCATCTCAAGACCAAGATAGAACAACAGGAAGTGGTTGGCACTTACCATCATGTTCATACCCAATAAAGTGGAAACGATCAACACGTAGAACTCGCCCTCCTTGAAAGAAGTATCTGGCCGGCGAAGCCACTCACGTGACTGAATGAGAACTATCAGGGTTCCCAAGGCAAGAATTGTCTTGATAACGCCAATGGCGGCGTTGGTGTGATACATTCCGCCAAAAGTCTGGGAAGGCTCTACAGGGAAGATGTTGATTACGAGGTGGGCGGCCATCAAAATAACCATAAGCGGATTGAACCACTTGCGTTCCTCGCTCTTCGCGCTACAGAAGTCGGCCACGAAAGCTATCACCAGGACGGCCATCAAGGTGACCTCTGGTATCATGTGCAGGAATTGACTATAATTGATTTCCATGATTCTGCGTCTTTAGAATTATAGTGATGCTATTACGGCGAACTTGCCGATGTGCTCGATGACAGGACCTACTGCGTCGCTGATAATGTCATTGGCCCAAAGCGGGAACATACCCAAGCCTGCCACGCAAGCTATCAGGCCGATAACGGCCACTCGCTCATCCCAAGTGGCGTCATGCAACTCGTAGAATTTTTGATTGGGCACTTTCTGATAAAGTATCTTACCCACCACGCGCAAGATGTAAACGGCCGTAACCACGATAGAGGTACAAGCGCAAATGGTACATACGCGATGGAACAAGTCCGCGTTTTGGAATGAACCCACAAAAATGGTCATCTCGGCCACGAAGCCTGAGAAGCCTGGCAAACCCAGGTTAGCCAAACCCGCGACAACGTATCCCACGGACAAGAAAGGAACAACCTTCATCAATCCGCCCAAATAGCGAACGTCGCGAGTACCCGCACGGTGATAAATCATACCGATAACCGCGAAGAAGAGAGCCGTCATTAAACCATGGGACAACATCTGCAACACGGCACCGGTGATAGCGGTCTGCGTCATCATCAGCAAAGCGAAGAGCACCATGCCGCAGTGGCTCACTGAAGAATAAGCGTTGATATACTTCAAGTCTGTCTGCACGCAAGCGGAAAGTGCTCCATAGACTACGGAGATGGTAGTCAACACCAAGAATACAGGTGCCCACGTGTCAAGAGCCTCAGGCAAAAGATACATGGCGATACGGAAGCAACCATAACCTCCCAATTTCATTAGCACACCAGCGTGGAGCATGGAAACCGCGGTAGGCGCGGAGGCGTGACCGTCGGGGCTCCATGTGTGGAACGGGAAAAGTGCGCCAAGAACTCCAAAACCGATGAAAACAAACGGGAAGAACACCTTCTGCACATGCTCGGGGATATTGGCCATGTTGGCAATCTCCACTACATTCATCGTGGTAGCGCCACTGAAATAATAGATGGCGAGGATACCGATTATCAAAAGGGCGGAACCTCCCATCAGCATCAAAGTCAACTTCATGGCGGAATACTCCTTGGCACCACTTCCCCAAACACCTATCAAGAGGTACATCGGGATAAGGGCCACCTCGTAGAACATGAACATGGTGAACATATCCACGGAGATGAAGAATCCAAACACACCCGTGCTCAGCAATACAAACCAAAGGAAATACTCTTTCTTCATGGGTTCCATTTGCCAAGAAGCGAAAGTACCCGTGAACACGATAATGGCCGAAAGCAGCAACATCACCACGGAGATACCATCCACACCAATGGCGTAATGGATATGCAATGGCTCAAACCAAGGTATGCTGTCCGTGAAAAGCATAGGATACTGGTCGGCCGGCATCGTCTCACGCAAGTCGAGGAAAGCGAATACCAGGTAAATGGATAAACCCAGCAAGCAGGTGGCACCCGCCACCATCACACCACGCACTTGGTTGTCGTTGCGGGCAAGCCACAAACCCAACAACATCAGCACGGGGATTACTACGAATAAACTCAGTATATTCATTTTCTTAACTTTTCTAGAGTGATTGATTACATTGCTACAGCCAACAGGATAAGCGTTATTGCCACAGTGCCAGTGAGGAACCATACGGCATAAGAACGCACATCACCATTCTGCCAAGGACGTATCGCCTGTCCTCCCTCTTGGGTGCTCCAAGCGAGGAAGTTCATGAAACCATCCACGCAATGGCGGTCAAACCAAGCAATGGGTTTAGAGAAGCAATTGAAGATGACCTTATGAGTAACGAACTGCCAGATATCGTCAATGTAAAAACGATTGAGCGCAGCCTTATGCAAACGAGGCATACGCTTGGCGAGCATATCTGCCAAAGGTGTCTTCTTGGGCGCATACATATAGGTTGCCAATCCTATACCTATCAATGCCACGATAACACTGGTGACCGCGATACGGGTATTGATATGAATATCATACTCCATGCCCGTAGCCGAAACAAAATGACCGAAAGGTATCATGCCGGCGAATACGGAAATGACTGCCAAAATAATCAAGGGAATACACATCACCATTGGTGCCTCTTGGGGCTTGCGGCGATGCTCTGGATCCAACTCATAATAGCTCTGTCCCCAGAAGATGACATAGTAGAGACGGAACATATAAAACGCCGTCATGCCTGCTACAACGGTGAGCAACCAACCAAAGAACTGGCCTTCCCATCCTGGCAACTGGAAGCAAGCGGTGATAATCTCATCCTTGGACCAGAAACCCGCGAATGGAGGTATACCAGCTATGGCCAAGCAACCTATCAAGAAACAAATATTGGTAATAGGCATATACTTGTGAAGACCGCCCATATACTCCTTGAAGTTACTGCCAATGATAACAATGATAGAACCCGAGCAAAGGAAGAGCAAAGCCTTGAACATAGCATGGGTAAACAAGTGGAACATACCAGCCATGTAACCCAAACCGCCTTCATGATTGTCTACCGCATAGCAAACACCCAACGCTACCAACATGTAAGCAATCTGCGAAATGGTAGAGAAAGCCAGACCTCTCTTGATGTCTCGCTGCGTACATGCTACAGCGGCAGCATAGAAAGCGGTGAAAGCGGCAATGTAAGCGATCCAATGCAATTGCTCAACCGCACCGAACTTGATATAGATGGGGAAGAGCGAAGCTACTTGGTATACACCTGCCACAACCATGGTAGCGGCGTGAATCAACGCGGATACAGGCGTAGGACCTTCCATGGCATCGGGCAACCAAATATGCAAAGGGAACATGGCACTCTTGCCGGCACCTCCGATAAACATCAAGAAAAGAGCCGTGGGGATAATCCAGGTAGCTCCTGCCAGGTTGGTAGCCAACTCGGGCATATCGTGCAAGTCGTAGCTGAAAGTTCCTACATAGTAACTATAGAAAAGGATACCTATCAGGAAGAACAAGTCTGCGAAACGCGTCACGATGAACGCTTTCTTGGAAGCATGCACGGCAGCGTGCTTGGGATAGTAGAAACCTATCAACAGGTAGGAGCAAACGCCTACGAGCTCCCAGAAGAGATACATCTGGAAAATATTGGTAGCCACTACCAAACCAAGCATAGACATGGTGAAGAGACTCAGGAAAGCGTAGAAACGCTGGAAACCCTTCTCGTAACCTTCCTTATGATAATGCTCGTCACGCTCAGCCATGTAACCAAAAGAGTAGATATGCACCATGAGACTCACAGTGGTAATCACGATAAGCATCATCACGCTGATAGGCGTAAGGCGGAATCCTATGTTGAATGTCAACAGCTCGGTAAACCTTAACCAGGTGAAATTAAACACGGTAACCGTGGGATACATTCCCGTGGCATCACGACCAACAGCAAAAAAGTATTCATAGGCAGTGTATACCGACATGGCAAACACCACGCCCAACATCACGGTACCTATCCAGCCGGCCACAGCCGGCTTCATCTTCATGCCCGCTAATCCCAACACGACAAAGCTGAGAAACGGAAGCAAGAGTATTAAAAACGCATAACTATATTCCATGGCCTTCTAGAATTTCATGTTTTCAATGGAGTTCACCGAGTCACTCTTATAGTTGCGGTAAACATTCAGGATAATAGCGATAGCCACTGCGGTCTCGGCTGCGCTCACGCCAATGGAGAACAACGTGAAGAAGAAGCCCTCCAACAAACCTGGATAGAGAATACGGTTGAACGCGGCGAAGTTAATGTCGACAGCGTTAAGCACCAATTCTATGGAGATAAGCATGGCTATCAAATTACGACGGGTCACGAAACCAAAGACCCCAATGAAGAACAACAGTGCACTAAGCACGAAAAAACACTCTACAGGTATCATTTCTTATCCTCCTTTCTGGCTATCATGATGCCGCCAATGATACAGGCAAGCAGGAATACGGATATAAACTCGAAGGGGAGTACATACTGGTACTTGCCGCTTCCAAGCAAGGCTGTGCCTATTTGGGTCATGGGAACCTCAGCGTCGGGAACACTGGCAGCCATGTTGATGAAATGATTCTTCAACAACACCACAACCACCGTAGCCAAACCCAGCAATGATATCAACACGCCTCCTACCAGGCGACTGCGATGGAAACGTTCCACGAGTCCTTGCAGGGTACGTTTATTCACCAACTGGATGGCAAAGATATAGAGCATGGTGATACCACCTGCATAAACACTGATTTGCGCGGCTCCCAGGAAAGTATAGTCTAGCAGGAAATAGATGCCCGCTACACCAAAAAGCACGAACAACAAGAACGTGGCCGCACGCATAATCCTTTTAGTCGAGACGCATAATATGGCAGAGCCTAAAATGACAACCGCCAAGATGCAAAACATTACTATATTTGCCATTTCCTCTACTTCGTTTTGGTGTTAAACTTACCAATCGTGAGCGGCGCGCCTCCATCAATCAAACCAGGCAGACTTCCACCTTCATATACTTCCTTGTCAAGGTGAAGCACCAGCTTGTCACGATCAAACACACTGTTCTCGAAATCATTCGTGAACTCAATAGCGCCAAAGTTGCAGGCATTTACGCACAACTGGCAGAACATGCAGTCTCCCATGTCATAACTGTAATCCAGCAAATAGCGTTTCTTTTTCCCTGTCTCAGGGTCTTCACGCATCTCTGAGAGAATCTTGATGCTCCCATTAGGACAAGACTTCTCACACATAGTGCAAGCCACACACTTATGCGCACCAGCCTCATCGCGGACGAAAACCAATCGTCCACGATGCCGCTTAGCTACATGCAGCGTGGTCTTGCGGTTCTCAGGGTACTGTTCGGTGCTCTTCGGGGTGAAGTATTCCTTAAGGGTTACCTTCAGTCCCGTGGCGAGCGTCTTCAGTCCCGCGGTGATACCGCCGAAATATGATTGATTACTCATATATATATTTATAATATGTATATCGTTACTAGAATCGTTAAACTCTCACTCTTTTAGAAATGCCAGCCAAAAGCAACCACCACTGTCATGATGACAATGTTAAGCAATGCCAACGGCATCAAGTATTTCCATTCCAGCTTCAGGATTTGGTCAATGCGCAGACGGGGATAAGTCCAACGTATCCACATCAGCAACCAAACGATGAGGAACGTTTTCCCCAAGAACCAGACAATGCCAGGGATGTAGTTCATCACCATGTCAAAACCATCTACCCCAATATTAAGAGGTGCCCATCCACCAAGGAAGACAGTAGCGGCGATACCGCTGATGACAAAGAGATTAAGATACTCTGCTAAGTAATAGAAACCGAAACCCATTCCAGAGTATTCTGTGTGGTAGCCTGCCGTTAACTCGCTCTCAGCTTCAGCCAAGTCAAATGGGCCACGATTAGCTTCGGCATTACCTGCGATGAGGAATACCAAGAAAGCGATAATGGCAGGAATATGTCCCTTGACAATAAGCCATTGCCAAGGTCCAGTCTGCGCCTCAACAATGCCACTTATCTGCATTGTGCCAGTCAAGGCAACTGCGGCGATAAGACACAAGCACAATGACATTTCATAAGAAATCATCTGCACGGCACCACGCATGGCACTCACCACGGAATACTTATTATTACTACCCCAACCTGCGAGGAACACACCCACTACTCCAATGCTGGATATGGCTGTCACCAAGAAAATACCCACATTGAAGTCAAGAATATGGGCGCCCATATTCCATGGCAGGAATGAGAATGTACCCACAGAAGCGATAATCACCAAGAAGGGAGCCAAGAAATAGAGCAACTTGTCTGCCTTGTCGACCGTGAAAATCTCTTTAATGAGCATCTTCAGCACATCGGCAAAGACTTGCAACAATCCCCAAGGGCCTACACGCATAGGACCCAAACGGCATTGGAAGTAAGCGCAGACCTTGCGCTCCATGAATATCAAGACGATGGCGAGCGTGGCATAAGCCAACAATATCAGTACGCCCACCACGATGCACTCTATGAGGATTGACCAAAAATCACCCAATCCCAGCGTTTGACGCAGGAGGGAGTCAAACCATGTTGTTACGATTGAAAAATCAAACATCTTGTTGAATGCTAAGAGTTCATATATTTACTTGTCTTCACACACGTTTAACGGTCAATGTCAGGTATCACGAAGTCGAGTGCCGCACCTGTAGTAATCAAGTCGGCAATCTTCTCGCCACGCAACATCTCGTTCATGGCAGCTACCAGAGTAAGACCCATAGGACGGAACTTGAGGCGATAAGGAGACTTGTCGCCCTTGCTATCCAAGTAAACGCCAATCTCACCACGAGAACCCTCGCAAGAGAAATACCATTGTCCCTCAGGAACCTTGATGATAGGTTTCTGCTTGATGTAATACTCACCTTCGGGAATATTGTCTATCAACTGCTCAATGATATGCAAGCTCTGATACAACTCATCCACGCGGTTCATATAGCGAGCCATGGAATCTCCTTCCGTACGAAGCACTTGCTCCCATTCCACCTTATCATACATGGCATAGGGATGGTTCTTTCGCACGTCATTTGCCCAACCACTAGCACGGCCACTGGCGCCTGTAACACCATAAGAAATGATGTTTTCCTTGTCCATATAACCTATTTTCTCAAAACGCTGATGGGTAATGACATTATCACCGAACACATCTACGTATTCCTGTATCATTGGCTTCAAGTAAGCAACAAGTGCTTTGACATTAGCCACAAAATTAGGATCAATGTCGTCTTGCAATCCTCCAATACGATAATAGTTCTGTATCAGTCGGCCTCCTGTGGTCTCCTCCATCACGTTAAGCACATGCTCGCGGTCACGCATACTATAAAGAAACGCTGTCAAGGCGCCCAAGTCTTGGGCACAGCATCCCAAATAAAGCAAGTGAGAGTCTATACGCTGCAACTCATCCATGATGGTACGCACGTATTGGATGCGGTCCGAAAGCTCTATGCCCATAGCCTCTTCGATCACACCTACCAAGGCATGACGATTCATCATGGCGCTTAGATAGTCGAGTCGATCGGTGAAGGCCAGTGTCTGGGGATAAGTATAACTCTCGCTGATTTTCTCAATACCACGGTGAATATAACCCAAATGGGGATAAATCCTCTTGATTACCTCACCATCAAGCACCGTCTGCAAACGGAGCACACCATGCGTAGAGGGGTGCTGCGGACCAATATTAATCACGAACTCATCATCAGTGAAGAGAGGAACCTTCTCCTCCACCAATTTTCCGTGCTTGTCTATACTATATCGGCTAGTGAGTCCACTTTCCACGTCATCTTCCAAGGAATAGCCATAGTCCTTGTGGAAGTTCTTGCGCAAAGGATAGCCTTTGAAGTCTTGGCGCAAGTAGAGGCGGCGCATATCAGGATGTCCCAGGAACTTAATGCCCAAGAAATCGAAGACCTCACGTTCCAGCAAATCAGCGCCCTTATACAGATTCGTGATAGTGGGCAGCACATAGTCCTCGTCCATTTGCTTGGCGATTTGCTTCACAGAAGTACGCTCATGGGTCTCTGTGTTTTCCAGAATATAAATACATCCCAAGCCTTCCTCGCCAAAATCCTCGCCGATAATAGTAACAAGGTAGTCGAAATGTTTCTCGTTTTTGAGCTTCGCCATCTCCACGGCAAAGCTGTCATATCCAAATGAAAGGTTATTCAGTTTCATATCTCGCTCACCTTATTATTGATTACTGTCTTCAGGAAGTCCAGCCTTTGGGTCAAAATCATCGGGGACATTCGTGACGACGATGGGTTTTTTACCCAACTTATGCTCGAAACACAGAGCCTCGTTGCTTACGCCCAATGCCTTTTCCTCTTCTGACTGTTTGTGGTTGGCACCGCCCAAGAATTTCTCAATCTTCACCTTGCGCTGCAATTGCATCATGCCATACATGATAGCCTCTGGACGAGGAGGACAACCTGGAATGTAAACATCCACAGGCACAATCTCGTCTATTCCTCTTACTACATGATAGCTTGATTTAAACGGACCGCCAGAAATGGCGCATCCACCTACGGCAATCACGTACTTAGGCTCAGCCATTTGGTCATACAGACGTTTCAAGGCTGGCGCCATCTTGTCTGTGATTGTACCAGCGCACATTATCAAATCAGCTTGTCGGGGAGAGTTACGCGTAACCTCGAAACCAAAACGGGCGAAGTCATAGCGGGCACAACCCACGGCCATAAACTCGATTCCACAGCAAGAGGTGGCAAACGTCAAACTCCAAAGGGAATTGGAACGCCCCCAGTTAATCAACTGGTCTAAAGAGCCTGTCACTACATTGACTCCACCCTCATGCAATTCGTCGACAATAGTCTCCAGCGTTTCGTTGTCCTTGAATTCCTCGTAAGGAATGCTCTTGATGCGCGGCTTTCTTACTTCCATTCCAAAGCTCCTTTCCGCCAGGCATACGCCAAGCCAAATACCAACACCAAGAGGAAGAACCCTACGCTCACCAAGGCCATAGAGCCAAATTGCTTCACAGCGACAGCCCATGGATAAAGGAATACGGTCTCGACATCGAACATCAAGAACAGGATGGCGAACAGATAATAGCCAATGCTCACGGGCAACCATGAGGTGCCTCGTGTGGGCACGCCACACTCAAAAGGCTCACCCTTTACCTTGTTGTACGAACGGGGACCTACGAGCTTGGCGATGAGATAAGCTGCAATCACCAAGACCATGGCCGTCAGTAAAACGGTAATCAATAGTGTGAAATTCATAAAAAATTATAACGTTATTATTAGTATACTTCAAAGTGCTGCAAAGTTAACAATAATTATTTAGAACACAACCCTTTTAACTAAATTTTTTCCCTTTTGCCAGACTTTTTCCCCATGCTTCTTCCCGTTCTCACATAAGAGCGCGACAATCCATCAGGGCATTCACCATGGAAGAGAAAACGTCCCTATCTATACATTATTATAATACGCGCGCGCGAGGAGATTCCCCGAAAAGCACTTCTCCTATGCCTTGGCAGGAGATATAAGCATGAAAAAAGTGTCACCGCCTCATGCCTGTGGCACGAATAGCGGTGACACCGTTATGTCAAAAAGTCCTATAAACAGACAAAAAGACTAGAAGGTGTAGCGCAAACCTATCTGGCCACGCCAGCGGCTATAGTAGTCGGAGTAGTTGCGGGAAGCATAGCCGCCCGTGAACTGGTAAACTCCGCTGCCTCGATAGGTCACAGGGCTATAGTAGATACCGAAGCCATCGCCATAGGTGTGTCCCCAATCCTTGTTGAGCAAGTTGCCCACGTTGATGATGTCGAAACTCAACTCAACGGAATTCACTTGCTTGCCCACCTTGAAGCTGAATTTCTGGGCCAAGTGTACGTCGAAGTGGTGCTCGAAAGCCAGGTTGTCGGCATATCTCTTGTAATACTCGCCACGGTGGTCTCTCATATAGGAGTCTCCGGCAATCCAAGCCTTCATCAACTGACGCTGGTCGTCAGCGGACAGCGAGGTGCGGTCTCCCAATATCTGTTGGGCGAAATCGGTGGTTCCGTTGTATGCCTCAAACTGCATCTGGTCTATCTGCTCATCGGTGGGGATGTAGAACAGGTCATTGCCATTGGATCCATCCTCGTTCACGTCTCCATAGTAATAGAGCGTGTAAGGAGAGCCGCTCTTGCCCTGGTAAATCAATCCCACCGTGGTCTGCCAAGCCTTGTTGTGGCCATAAGACACGTGATAGTAAGCGGAAGCCTGTATGCGGTGGGGCACGTTGAAGGCGGAGTTGCCCAACTCTGGGTCGTTGGAGTTGCGATAGGTATAGTTGTATCGCCAGTTGCTCTCAGCCACCGAAGAGGTACCATTGTTCACGCTCTTAGACTTGGTCCAGGTATAGCTGGCCATCAAGTCGAGTCCAAAATCGAAATGCTTCTCGGCCTTCAGCGAGAGGTTTACGGTATAACCCTTGGAGGTATTGCTCAGGGCGTAGACGTTGGTGAAATCGGTGCCCGTGGTCACGCGGGTGAACATGGGTCGGTTGTCCCAAGCGTATCCATAGGTATTTCCATAGGTCTCACCCGTCATCTCGTAGGCGAGGTTCTGGTAGAGAATGTCGTTCAAGGTCTTGGAGTAGATGGCCTCGGCTGTCCAGTTGATGCCCAGTACCTGGAAATCGAAACCCAGGTTGAGCCTCAAGTTCTGCGCGAACTTGAAGTCCTTGTCATATACGTTCACCGTCTGGCTGCCGCTGGCTTTCAGCAGAGCCTCGTTTTGGCTTTGCTTGTTGGGGTCGAGCAACAGGGTGAGGTCATCAGCGCTATAGGTGCTGTAGGTGGAGAGCTGGATACCCGTGTTGGAGAAATTGTTGCTTATCCACACAAAGGGGATACGGCCTGTGAATATTCCGATTCCACCACGCAAGATGAAGCGGCGATCGTTGTTGATGTCCCAACGGAAACCTACACGAGGACTCCACATGGGCGAGCTGGAAAGCCTGTGGTTTGTCTTTACGTCCCATCCCTTCTCGGCCGCATAGGCATTGAAAGGTGCGTTCTCAGCGGGAGTGTCGGGGAAGATAGGCACATCCACGCGCAAACCATAAGTAAGCTGGAAGTTCTCGGTAGCGTCCCATTTGTCTTGCGCATAGAAGCCCAACTGCATGGCCGTGAAGCTAGCTTGCCAACGAGGATCTCCCGTCACGTCGGTATTGGCGTGACCATAACGATACTGGTTGATATATTGTCCCGCCGTGGAGTCGCCAGCCATGTAAGCGTTGTAATAGTTCTCGAAATCACTATAAGAGCTGAAATAATAGCTTCCGAAGAGGTCTTGGATGAAGAGGTTGGAGAAATGGAATATCTCGTTGTGGGTTCCGAAAGTGAAAGTGTGGTTGCCCCTGTACCAAGTGAGGTTGTCCTCTATGGTGTAGATATCCTGGTCTAGGCTGTTGGCTTGCGCCGAGCGTTCTATACCGAGGTTCACGGAGCCACTGCCCACGCTGTTCACGGTTATCATGGGGAACTCTGATTTCACGTCGCGCTTGTCCCTTACCCTGACATAAGAAGCACGGAACTCGTTGCTCACGTTGGGAGAGATACGGCTCTGCAACTCAGCGATGAAAGAGTTGGTATTGCTCTTGAAAGGATAAGTGTAAAGATTGTCGTTCAACGAGCTGCGGCCTCCCGTGTTGTTCAATTGCTCCGCTGCCACGAGACTCCAGCGAACAGTTGCCTTGTTGAAGTCGTTGATGTTCCAGTCCAGTTTCAAGCCCGCCTTATGGCTGCGGGTATAAATATCCTCGCCTGAGAAAACGCCAGGGTAGTTCACTCCCTGCTTTTGGGCGATGTCTTGTATCATGTCCACCACGTTTTGCGCCAAGTCCATGTCCACGCTAGACTCAGCGGAACCAAAGCCGTAGTTATTGGGATACTGCTTGTTAGTGCGCTCATAGTTGGCGAAGAAGAAGAGCTTGTCCTTCACGATAGGACCGCCCAGCGTGATGCCGGCGTTATATTCCTGCTGCTCCTGGTAGGGAGTGGCATAACCAGAACCATCTTGCAAGGGATATTTGCGACCGATAAGCTCTTGGTTGTTGCCAAATCCGTAGACGCTGCCATGGAACTGGTTGGTACCACTCTTGGTGATGGCGTTGATGGCACCACCCGTGAAACCACCCTGCCTTACGTCGAAAGGAGCCACGTTCACCTGTATCTGCTCAATGGTCTCCATGGAAACAGGTTCCGTACCTGCCTGGCCGCCATTAGAACCACTGGAAGTAAGGCCAAACACGTCGTTGTTGGCGGCACCGTCTATCATGAAAGAGTTGTAGCGGTTATTGGTACCGGCAAACGACATCACGCCGCTGTTGGTGGTGGTCAACTGCGGATTGAGTCTCACGACGTCCGCGATGCCATGGCCTATACTTGGCATGTCTTGTATTTGCTGAGACGTAAGGCTCATGGCCGCACCTGTCTTGGTGGCATTCAGGCCCGCGCGGCCAGACACCACCACTTCTTGCAGCAACTGCTCATCCGTCTGCAACGAGCAAGAGAGGTTTTGGGTCTCACCCAAACTAAGGCTTACATTGTCAAATGTCTTGGCCTCGTGTCCCACGTAAGTGATTTCCACCTTGTAGGGTCCACCAGGTCGCATACCCTGAATAGTATAACGACCATCCACGTTAGTGACAGCGTAATACACCGTACCAGAGGGTTGGTGAGTGGCGGTAACTGTCGCGCCTATCACGTCTTCCCCCTCGGAAGTCACCTTACCACTTATGCCGGAAGTGGTAATCTGCGCCATGGCCACTGATGCATACACCAGCGTCATGACAACAACTAACTGCAATCTTTTTAACATACTGTCTTATTTTAAATCCCTAAAAGAAAAGAAGCAAGCTTCTCTTCACATTCACACTGCAAATTTAAACAAATTTTTTCAAACGCATGTTACAAACGCATGAAATATTATCAGTTATCGAGGCTTTCGGACATAGTGGACAAGAAACTTCTCAAATGGCATAGAAGTTTCACGCAAAATTATCTTGTAGGCAAAATAACTTGTTTTCATGATCAAAACAACTTGTTTTCAAAAGCAAAATAACTTGTTTTCAAAAGCAAAATAAGTTGTTTCCGAAAGCAAAATAAGTTGTTTCCGAAAGCAAAATAAGTTAACGCGAATTCGATGAATCGCGATTTACGTAGATACGCCGTAATTCCGAAAACGTAAAGATACGGCACGACACGCCTCTACAGCTAGGAGCGCATGTTACTGCCGTCTCTCGGTATATTCAATACTACTCCTTTTAAATGTCAATAGTACTGAAACCCCAGTACCAGCAGACTGGTACTGGGGTTTCAGCTGGCTGATACCGGGAACGAAGCATAGCTCCCGGAATCAGAAAGCGATATCTCAGAAGCGATAAGACACCTGCACGTCCACCATGGAATAATCATGCTTGGCCAACGAACGGTCGTTGACGAAGGCGTATTCAGCAGATACCTGGAAGTTGCGATGGAACTCATAGTCCATGCCTACCTCGTAAAGCGTCTTCGCGGAATCCCAATCGGCCTTGTTGCGATAAAGATCGTAACGTGCCTTTACGTGAAGTTTCTTCTGGATGATAGGCGCGATGGCCAAAGCGTAGAAACCGTCAGCCTTGTCTCCCGCTTGCGAGAGGCTGCAATCCCTGGAGTTCTCGTCGTCGTGATTGGTGAGTGCCTTGGCGAAAGCGGCTCCCGTGGAGTGTATATACTCAGAACGCAACGTCCAGTCATTGACCACATACTCAGCGGAGAAGGCATAACGGCGTTGGGGCAGTCGGCGCACGCCTGTCTTGGCCTCCTCCACTCCACTTTGTGGATTAATCTCCGTCCACTCTCCCTTGCGGGCATAGGAGCCAGTCCAGCCAAACACGCCCAGGCGCATACCCTTCACGGGCATCACCCAAAGACCGCCTATAAGGTTCTTCTGCTGGTCTACGTCTTTCGTGTTGATGCCTTGTCCGTTGAAGACACCCACCTGATAATGGACGAGGGCACGCCCCTTGGCGTTCTTGAGCACGTCTCCTTGCAGTTGCAAGCCTATGTCACGTCCATTGGAGGCGTGCTCACCGGCCCGGTCGTTAAATCCCGCCAACTTGCTGACGTTCTGAGAATAGCTCATGAAACCCTGGTCGATGGGGTTCATGGGGTTCTCAAACGTGAAGGGGTTCTTGAACTGTCCTATCTTCACGTTGAGGAAATCCAAGCCTTGCCACTCCGCGAACACATCCACTACACGGGGGCTGCTGCCCAACGTGGAAGTATTGCCATTGACTTGCAGCTGAATCTTCCAGTAAAAATCATCGAGAACGCGTCCGTCCAACGAGAGACGGGCCATGCGCAAGTCAAAAGAGTTGGACTCCGCTCCCTCCTGGCCGTTATACTGGTATTGCGTGAGCACGTAACCAGAAAGGTTCACTTGCGAAAGCCACTTGGGCAACTTCACTTGCGCCGTAGCCGTAAGGGAAGCCAGGGCAAGCGTAAACATCAAAAGCTTCTTTTTCATCTTATCTATTGTCTTTAGCGTCTTGCTAGCGACACCACGTTCTCCACGTGGGGCGTATGGGGGAACATGTCCACGGGCTGCACCGCTTCCACTTTATACTTCTGGTCCAACAGGGAAAGATCCCTGGCTTGCGTGGCGGGATTGCAGCTCACGTAGACAATGCGACTTGGCTCTGTGCGCAAGATAACATCCACCACGTCGGGATGCATGCCAGCCCTGGGGGGATCGGTGATGATTACGTCGGGCTTTCCGTGCTCTCGCACGAACTCGTCAGTAAGTATGTCTTTCATGTCACCCGCATAGAAGAGAGTGTTCTTGATACTGTTGATATCGCTGTTTATCTTGGCGTCCTCGATGGCCTCGGGCACGTACTCTATGCCGATAACCCGCTTGGCCTGTCGAGCCACGAAGTTAGCGATGGTTCCCGTGCCTGTATAGAGGTCATAGACCAACTCGTTGCCCGTGAGGGCTGCGAACTCTCTCGCCACCTTATATAATATGTAAGCCTGTTCGGTGTTGGTTTGGTAGAAGCTCTTGGCTCCCACCTTGAAACGGAGGCCTTCCATGGTTTCGTAAATATGGTCATTGCCTCGATACACCTGCAATTCCAAGTCCGCGAAAGTATCGTTTCCCTTTTGATTGTCCACGTAGAGCAAGGCGGTGATTTGCGGGAAACGTTCCGCAATATGCTCCATCAAGTCCAGCGCGCGAGGCTCATCCGCGGGTTCGTCATAATGGAATTGCACCAGCAGCATCCACTCTCCCGTATTGGAATTGCGTATCATCAGGTCGCGCAACAATCCCCTTTGCGCCTTGAGGTCATAGAAAGAAAGCCCCTTCCGCTGCGCATAGTCGAAAATATCATTGCGAATATCGTTGCAAAGGTCATCCATCAACCAACACTTGCGAATGGGATATATCTTGTCAAAAGCACCCGTGATATGGAAGCCTATGGCGTTCTCCCCCCTGCGCTGGCTCAGCGTTCCTTCCTCTTCCGCTTGTCTTTCTGGCAAGGAGGCCAATTCCTCGGCGGTAAACCAGCGGCGGTTACTGCAACCGAACTCTATCTTGTTGCGATATTCCGTAGTCTTCACAGAGCCCAAGATAGGCAGAAAATCGGGCAACTCTATTTTCCCGATGCGATGCAACTGGTCGTAAACCTGTTGCTGCTTGGCCTTGAGCTGCTCCTCGTAGGGCAGGTTCTGCCACTTGCAACCACCGCAAATGCCGAAATGCTCGCAAAAGGGAACCGCTCTCACTTCGCTCATTTTCACAAAGCGGGTCACCCTGGCCTCACAATACTTATGCTTGCGCTTGGTTACTTGCAAATCCACCACGTCACCTGGCACGCAGAAAGGAACAAACACGGCCATGTCATCCACATGGGTGACACATTTCCCCTCGGCGGCAACCGCCTCTATGGTGACATTCTCAAACAACGGCAGGGATTTCTTTTTGCTCATGGGTTTACGTGAAATTTGTCCGCGAAGGTAATGAAACTTGCCAAACTGGCGAAATAAAAAGTTGAAAAAGTGAACGTGTGAGCGCAAACAGATGAAAATGTAATGTGCGCATAGCAAAAAAACTTTCGAAAAGTTGGTGGAAAAATAAATAATTATTATTTTTGCGCTAGATTATAATCTTAACTTAAACATATAAAACCATTTTAATCAACTATGAGTGAAAAACGAGTTTATACCTTCGGCAATGGGAAAGCGGAAGGTAGAGCAGACATGAGAAACCTCTTGGGCGGCAAAGGAGCCAATCTGGCCGAAATGAACTTAATCGGCGTACCCGTTCCTCCAGGATTTACCATCACCACCGATGTGTGCAGTGAATACTATGAAAAAGGTAAAGACGAAGTGGTAGCCTTGATGAGGGATGAGGTAGAGCAATCCGTGAAACACATCGAGACATTGATGAACTCCAAGTTTGGCGACGTGGACAACCCATTGCTGGTAAGTGTCCGCTCCGGAGCACGCGCTTCCATGCCAGGCATGATGGACACCATCCTCAACTTGGGACTCAATGACCAAGTAGTAGAAGGACTTGCCCGCAAGACTGGCAACGAGAGGTTTGCCTATGACAGCTATCGTCGCTTCGTACAGATGTATGGTGACGTGGTGCTCGGCATGAAACCCGTCAACAAAGATGACATCGACCCCTTTGAAGCAATCATCATGGACGTGAAACGCCAGCGTAACATCAAGCTGGACAACGAGATGAACATCGACGAGCTGAAGCAACTCGTGAAACTCTTCAAGGCTGCCATCCACCAGCAGACTGGCAAGGAATTCCCCGATGACCCCATGGAACAATTGTGGGGAGCTATCTGCGCCGTGTTCGACAGCTGGATGAACGAGCGCGCCATCCTCTACCGCAAGATGGAGGGCATACCCTCCGAATGGGGTACGGCCGTCACCGTCATGGCCATGGTATTCGGCAACATGGGCGAGACTTCCGCCACGGGTGTATGTTTCAGCCGTGATGCCGCTACGGGCGAGAACATTTTCAACGGAGAATACTTGGTCAACGCACAGGGCGAAGACGTGGTGGCAGGTATCCGCACTCCTCAGCAAATCACCAAGGAAGGCTCCCAACGCTGGGCCAAGCAACAGGGCATTGACGAGGAGACCCGCGCCACGAAATATCCTTCCATGGAAGAAGCCATGCCAGAGATATTCGCGCAGCTGAACGCCATACAAGAGAAACTGGAGAAGCACTACCACGACATGCAAGACATGGAGTTCACCGTGCAGGAAGGCCACCTATGGTTCTTGCAGACCCGTAACGGCAAGCGAACAGGTACAGCCATGGTGAAGATTGCCATGGACTTGCTGCGCGAAGGCGAGATAGACGAGAAAACAGCTCTAGAGCGTTGCGAGCCCAACAAGCTGGATGAACTGTTACACCCTGTATTCGACAAGTTGGCGCAAGCGCAAGCAAAGGTGCTCACCCGCGGTCTTCCCGCCTCCCCTGGTGCCGCTTGCGGACAGATTGTATTCTTTGCCGAGGACGCCGCCAAGTGGCATGAGGCAGGTCATCGCGTAGTCATGGTGAGACTGGAGACCAGTCCTGAGGACTTGGCCGGCATGAGCGCCGCCGAGGGAATCCTTACCGCTCGCGGCGGTATGACAAGCCACGCCGCCGTTGTTGCCCGTGGTATGGGCAAATGCTGCGTATCTGGCGCTGGTGGCATCAACGTAGACTACAAGGCTCGCACCTTGGAAATCGATGGCGTAATCCTGCGTGAGGGAGACTACATCTCTATCAATGGTACTACGGGAGAAGTATACCAAGGCGAGGTAAAGACCAAACCTGCCGAGATGACAGGCGACTTCGCCGAGTTGATGAAGCTCTGCGACAAATACACCAAGTTGGTGGTACGCACCAATGCGGATACGCCCCACGACGCCAAGGTGGCTCGCAGTTTCGGAGCGGTAGGTATCGGACTCTGCCGCACTGAGCACATGTTCTTCGAGAACGAGAAGATCAAGGCCATGCGCGAGATGATATTGGCAGACAACACCCAAGGCCGCGAGAAGGCACTGGCCAAGCTCCTCCCCTATCAGAAGCAAGATTTCTATGGCATATTGAAGGCCATGGACGGATATCCCGTCAATATCCGCTTGCTCGATCCTCCTTTGCACGAGTTCGTTCCCCACGACTTGAAAGGCCAACAGACTATGGCAGACGACATGGGCATCTCCGTAGAGGAAATCCAGAGGCGTGTCAACTCCCTCAGCGAGCACAACCCCATGCTGGGTCACCGCGGATGCCGCTTGGGCAACACCTATCCTGAGATCACGGCTATGCAGACCAAGGCCATCCTGGGAGCCGCCATCGACTTGAAAAAGGAAGGCTTCGATCCCCATCCAGAGATTATGGTGCCCCTGATTGGTATCGTCAACGAGTTCGACGAGCAAGAGAAAGTGATTCGCGAGACCGCCCAAAAGCTCTTCGAGGAAGAGGGTGTCACTATCGACTTCAAGATTGGAACCATGATAGAGATACCTCGCGCCGCCTTGACAGCCGACTACATCGCCAAGAAAGCCGAGTACTTCAGCTTCGGAACCAATGACTTGACACAGATGACCTTCGGCTACAGCCGTGATGACATAGCCAGCTTCTTGCCCGCTTATTTGGAGAAGAAGATCCTGAATGTAGACCCGTTCCAGGTGCTTGACCAAACTGGCGTGGGCCAACTGATAGACATGGCCGTGAAGAAAGGCCGCTCTACCCGTCCCGACTTGAAATGCGGTATCTGTGGAGAGCATGGCGGTGAGCCTTCATCCGTGAAGTTCTGCCACAAGGTAGGCCTCAATTACGTCAGCTGTTCACCTTTCCGTGTGCCAATCGCCAGGTTAGCGGCGGCGCAGGCAGCGGTAGAGGATACTCTCTAAAAACATCTTAGGCATTGATTTAGGCTGTAATGTCCTGTATGACAGGCGTTACAGCCTAAACTATTTTTATATGGTTCTTACGAAATCTAATTTATATCCTAAAGCATTGGCTATTTTGGAAAGAATGTCCAAGCCTGTGGACACTTTGCCTTGTTCAATCCTACTAAGATTCGCTGGGGATGAACATTGAAAAGTTCATGAATTACCCTTACGTACTGTTCTTCTGCTTGTAATGGAAATATCGAATTGAACAACAATACAGTTGTTTCCCCGAATCATGGATCAGTCTAATTTCCGACTGCCCGTTGGATTTTGATACAAAAGATAATCCTTGAAGCATATTTTTTTCTTTTTATGGAGCAAAGATACGAGATCATTTATAATTGGCAAATATGACAACTACAAATTATTTTTTGACTATGGATTTATACATGATTTAGGTATGACAAGGCTCAATATTTCATTTTTTCAAAGTTGAACTTGTCTAACATGTCTCCTGAAATCGAAATTATAGTCTCAATAAGAATGACAGTTCCATCCTCCAATGCTATTTTCTTTTCAAAATCATCATATGCTCGTAATATTCCGGAAGTGCTGACATACCTACCTCCTTCCTTCTGGGTATCAGGAATAAAATAAGTGAATGTAAGGTTGGGACGCTCACCGACATGGCCTATGGCATAAGCCAGACGCTTGGACAGTATCTCCTGTTCATCCGATGACAATATCCGCTTCGGCGTGGTCTGCCGTGCGGTTTCAGTAATCGCCTCGTCATGGCCGGTCAGAGCGGCGAAGGGCGCAAACTGGGCGGCACGGTTTATCATCGGCATCGGCTTCCGGATTTTGGAAACGTGGTGCGGCAGGTTGATGATGTCGTCATATCTACTCATGGTGTCCTCCTATCTGTTGATTACGCTCCCTTTGAGTGGCTCCGTCCGCATAGTTCAAACCTTTAAGGATGGCGTTCTTGCCGAACTTCTTCTTTATCTGCAGCACGGCTTCCTGGCAACGGCGTTCCTTGGCCAACATCTCTTCTTCAGCTTTCCGTTCCATTTCCAGCTGCTCATAGTCGGTGAAAAGGTCGAGCTGCACCGCTTTATTGTCTGGCTGTATATCCGCCTCGTGCATAAGATGGTTTGCCGACAGGGTGATGCGGCGTACCAGCAGGTCGGGGTTTACGATGCGGTCAAACAGTCCGCCAGCCTTCTCCATGAGGATTCTTTCGGATGAGGTCGGACGCTCCATGTTGGCTGTTCCGTGGGCATGAACCGGGACTTGTCTGCCATAGCGGTCGGTCGCCACTTTGCCCTGATACTTTTCCCTGATATTCCTGTCCGTCAGCGATTCGGTGTCGTAACCGATGGTCAGCACAAGCTGGTCGGTCACCAGTCTCTTGTCAACCAGGTCCAGAGAGAGACTGTCCGCCATTTCCAGCACCACATTCCGGGCTTTGGCTGCCGTATAGGGTGACTGGAGCACCTGTCCGCTGCTGACGGAGCTTGCCTCCGGGCGGTATGACTTTATCAGTTCCATCGTCACTGGCTCCCATCCCCAGGCATGGTCTATCAGCAGCTCCGCATTGACCCCGAACAGCTTATACAGCAAACCCTCGTGCTCGATGGAACATCGGGCGATATCGCCCATTGTCAGGATGCCGTAGATTGCTAGCCGTGCGGCAATTCCACGCCCCACGCGCCAAAAATCCGTGAGCGGAGTGTGTTCCCATAACTGGCGGCGGTAGGACATCTCGTCAAGCTCGGCTATACGCACACCGTCCTTGTCCGGCTTCATTTTCTTGGCTACAATATCCATCGCTATCTTGCAGAGGTAAAGGTTGGTTCCGATGCCGGCAGTAGCGGTGATGCCTGTTTCTTTCAAGACCTCACAAATCATTTTCATAGCCAACTCATGGGCGGTCATCTTATAATTTTTGAGATATGCCGTCACGTCCATAAACACCTCGTCTATGGAATAGACGTGAATATCCTCCGGGGCGATATAGCGGAGATATACCTCGTAAATGCGTGTGCTGTATTTGATATAGTGAGCCATGCGTGGCTGTGCTACCAGATAATCCACAGCAAGTTCCTTATGCGCGTCCAGTTCCTTTTTGGAGTGCGATTTTCCGCTATGTCCCCGTTGCCGATTAACCTCACGCACTCTTTGTACCACCTCGAACAGCCGTGGCCTGCCGCCGATACCGTAACTTTTCAGTGCGGGCGACACGGCAAGACAGATGGTCTTTTCCGTCCTTGCTGGGTCGGCCACGACAAGAAACGTGTCAAGCGGATCAAGCCCTCGTTCTACACATTCCACGGAAGCGTAGAATGATTTTAGGTCTATTGCTATATATTGTCGTGAAACTTGCTTTTCCATAATATTCTGCCTTTGTTTAAGAAGCAACTATATATCGGGCTACAAGGATAATAAAATTACTACAAGAACATTCTAATATTGGAAAGAAACATCTGAATCTATCAAAATATTCCATCCGCGCTCTCCAGCCTCATGCTTGCCTTATTCTCCCTTTTGTCCGCAATACCAGCAACTTGATTTAGACCGATATGACCATGCGATTGTACTTATCCGCTATTCTTCCTGTTATCCGCTGAATGACGCAGAACTGGAGGCATTCCGTCAAGGCAGGACGCCATTGCAGTTGAGAAAGTATAGGGACAAAGCTGCCGCTATGCGTTTGTTGCCATCGTTAAAACTGTGGTTCTTGGTGATGAAATAAAGCAGATTGGCAGCTTTCTCTTCCACCGATGGAGAGATTGAGGCGTTTCGTCTCTTTCAATTCCCGGTAGCAACGCATCTGTTTGATGAGATTCTTGCTCTCGCGGTAAGCATCCATATACTTTTGTGGCAGTGGTGCATACTTGTTGTCCCGATAATTGCGCCCTGACGGGATGTGATGTAGGATGAACTCATTCAAGGCGTGGTAATCTATCTCTTTCATGCAGGTGAACGGTTGTGCCAAAATGCCGCAACCGATGTCCACACCTACGATATTATGGATAACCTTGTCTCCCAAGTCACCTGTAAAGCCAATGACACAACCTGCCCCTGCATGAACATCAGGCATGACGCGGATTTTGCAACCGCCGAATGCGAGGATAGTCAGCAACCGTTCTATCTGTTCGATGGCGGTCGTTTCGATACTGTCCGTGAATATCTTCACGTCGTGATTCTGAATGTTTCTCATTGTTTTCACCTATTTAGAGTTTACGAGTACAAAATAAGAGAAGGCGTGTGCCGAATTGAGGCATAAGCAAAAAATATATCAACCCAGTACTTTGTTTTGGCACAGAAAAACACTTGCTTTACGCAAAACTATTTGCTTATGACACTGAAAGAATTGGTAATGAAGGTAGATTTCGAATTAGAAACCTTTAATCGGAAGTTTGATCACCATAAGCCGACTAAAGCCACGCTGTTACTGAACCATAGATTACTTGCCCAAGTATCCAATAATAAATGAGCAGGTATTATTGGATAAATGGGCAAGTATCCTATAATACTTTGGCAAGTAAGCAATAAGTCTAAACGCAAGTTTTTATAAACATAAGTGAATCGGGCAAGTTACGTAAGTGAGTTGATCATTTCACTTATGCAACTTGCCCGATTCGCTTATGTTCGGTTTCCCCTACTTGTCCTTCCTGCCGAAAAGGGAGAAGTGGACGTAGCGCTTGGGATGCTGCCTGAGATCTATCAACAGGGAGTCGGCGGAACTCATGGTAGCGTTGAGATTGCGGTAGAGCGAGGGATCGTTAAGCAACAACCCCAGCGTACCCTTATCGCTGTTGAGCTTGGCGGTGAACGCATTGACGTTGGCCAATGTCTGGTTGACGCTGTCCACCGTTGCCTGCACATCTATCGCCGCCAAATTTCCCGTGAGTCGCTCGGTATTATCGAGCACGTTGTCTGCCTTCGCCATCATGCCAGGCACCTGGCGGTTGAGGGAAGCCATGAGCGTATTGAGTTCCCGGGTGGAGACCGTGAGGTTGGAGGAGACGGTCTGCATGTTGGCCAACGACTGGGCGATGGCAGGATTGGCGAGCAACAAGTTGATGTTGGTCATGATGGAATCCAACTTGGGCAGCATCTTTTGGATGGCGGGTATCATGTCCTGCATCTTTCCCAAGGCACCTGCGTTGATGCCTCCTGGGATAGAGCCACCCACCTCCACACGCTGGCGGGGATTGTTGGCCAATAACAGGTTGATCTGTATGTTGCCCATCAAGTCCTTGTCTATCTCCGCGGTGCTGCCCAAAGGTATGCGCAAGTCCTTGTTAATGCTGGCGGCCACCTTCACGGGGCCTCCCTGGTTGAAATCATAAGAAAGATTCTTGACCACGCCCACCTGGTAGCCGTCGGCATAGATGGGGGTGGACACGCCCATGCCTTTCACGTCGTCGAACGTGATATAGTAAATCGTGTCGGTAGAGAATATGGGCAATCCCTTCAAGAAGTTGAGCCCAAAATAACATACCACTATACCTACCACGCCCACGAGGGCTATCTTTATCTCTTTGGTAAATCGCATCTTGCTCATTGCGGTTCGTCTTTATATATATAATTGTATATAGGCCGAGGGGAGTTAGCGGTTTCGCTTAAACTCCCTGATGGCCTGGTTGACATCACACTTCTCGTCATCCTTGAAAGCCACGATAAAGGCTTGGGGGAACTTCTCCAGCAGTTTCTTGCGCAGACGGTAAATCTCGTTATAGTCACGCGACTCGCCTATGGTGTACTTGTAAAGTCCGCCCTCCTTGTAGTATTCACAATCTTTCTCGCCCTTGAACTGCCTGTCACCTTTCTTGAGCTTGGTGTCGGAGGCCATCACCTGCACCTTGAATACAGGGGCTTCCTTGTCCGACTTGCGCTTCCGCCGTTCCTCCCTTTTTTCCTCTTTGCGGGTTTCCCGCTCTGAAGAGCTGTCGGTTTCGGGAGAGGAAGCTACCGCATAGGTTCCCGCGCCTCCGCCAGCGTGCTTGCGCTTATATTCACGGAAAGCCTGATAGATGCCACGGGCGATATCGTCTACCGTTCCCTTGTCATTAAGAGCCCGCTCCTCGTCACGGGTGGTGATAAAGCCCAACTCTATGAGGCAACTGGGCATGGAAGTCTCTCTCAGTACCAAGAAGCCCGCTTGGTGCACGCCCTTGTTGGCTCTGCCAGCCACACGGCACACGCTGCGCTGTATCATGCTGGCCAGTTCCACGCTCTTCTCCATGTTCTTGTCCTGCATGAACTCAAACATGATATAGCTTTCGGAAGACCTGGGGTCGAAGCCCGCATAAGTCTGCTGATAGCCTTTCTCCATGGAAATGACGGAGTTCTCTCGCATGGCCACATCCAAGTTGTCCTTGGCGCGGTGCATACCCAATGTATAGGTCTCAAAGCCGCGGGCTATCTTTCCCTTGGCCAAGGCGTTGGTATGGATGGAGATGAAAAGGTCCGCACCGTTGCGGTTGGCTATGTTGGCACGATTCATCAACGAGACGAACACGTCTGTCTTCCGGGTGTAAATCACCTTCACGTCAGGACAACCATTCTCCACATACTTGCCAAAAGCCAAAGCCACCCTGAGATTGATGTCCTTCTCCTTGGAAATCGCACCTATGGCTCCTGTGTCGTGGCCACCATGTCCCGCATCTATCACCAGGGTAAAACGCCTGTCGGCAGACCACGCCTCCGCGCTCCACACGCTTATGGCCATAAGACAGGCCAGCAACCTATAAAACATCTGATATCTTGCCACGTCGCGAAATTAACATATTTACACGAGAAAACCTAAACTTTAGTTTAAGTTTTATCATTTATTAAATATAGCTCCACCCCTGCCCCTTCGGAGTCCGTCCCCATAGGAGGATTACGTTTCACCAAATGGATATGGGCAGAGGTGATAGCGGGAAACTTCTGGAACAACCGCTCACCTATTCTGCCTGCCACCCTCTCAAGAAGCGCGGAAGGCTCTCCCATCTCTTGCGCCACCACTTGGTAAACCCGTGCGTAGTCGAGCGTGTCTTCCACTTTGTCTGAACAGATGGCTCGGGTCACGTCATAGCCCAGGCGCAGAGACAGCTCATAGTCATTGCCCACCACCCTCTCTTGCGCCAATACGCCGTGAAAGGCATGGAAGCGCAAGTTATGGAGCGTGATGAAACTTTCCTTCAAGGCCATGGCAAAATTACGAGTTATCCGCAACGAGAAGCGCCGCAGTTAGTGCAAATCAGGCAACCTTCCTGGTAGACCAGAGTCTCTCCGCCGCAATTGGGACACTTCTGTCCTTTGGCTTTGGTTCCGTTGCTGACATACTTTTTGAGCGCACGCTCCACGCCATTCTTCCAGGTGTTGATGCTTTCGTCATCCAACTGCAACTGTCCCACCAACTTGATGACATGGTCTATCGGCATGCGATAGCGCAACACGCCAGATATAAGCTTGGCATAATTCCAATACTCCGGATTGAATTTCTCGTTCAGTCCTTCCACTGTGGTCTTATAGCCGCGCTTGTTTTCAAACTGGAAATCATATCGCTTGGTGCCGTCTTCATTCACCTGTTTGATAATCTTGCCTTTCACGACCGATTTGGGCAACATGATACCTTCATCGTCATCTTGCAAACCGGTGAATATCTCGTAGGGATACCCATCAAGCAATCCCACGAAAGCGAGCCATTTCTCTTTGTTGTTCTGGAATCTCACGACATCGCAGTCCAGTACCTTGGGTCTCACCTCGGTCACTTCGGGATGCTTGCAGGGAGGCATCTCTTCCGTGGGCTGGGCAGAGGCTTTCTTTCCGTCTTTTTTGGATACGGAGACCATCACACCCGAACGGCTGCCGTCCCTGTATATGGTGCACCCCTTGCATCCGCTGCGCCATGCTTCTTGGTAAAGTTGGTTCACCAAAGCCTCGTCCACGCTGTTGGGCAAGTTGACCGTAACGCTGATGGAATGGTCTACCCACTTTTGGATAGCCCCCTGCATTTTCACCTTCATCAACCAGTCCACGTCATTGGCCGTGGCCTTATAGTAAGGCGACCGAGCCACCAAAGCGTCTATCTCCTCTTGGGTGTAACGCTGGGTGGTGTCTATGCCTTGTGCTTCCATCCAGGTGAGGAACTTGCGGTGGTAGACTATATACTCCTCAAAGCTGTCGCCCACTTCGTCCACATAGTCCACGTGCACGTTTGTGTCGTTGGGATTCACCTTCCTGCGACGCTTATAAACAGGCATGAAGACTGGCTCTATGCCACTGGTGGTCTGTGTCATGATAGACGTGGTACCCGTGGGGGCTATAGTGAGACAAGCGATATTGCGCCTGCCATACTGGCGCATGTCTTCATACAGCGCGGGATCAGCCTCCTTCAGCCTCAACACGAAGGGGTTGTTCTCCTCACGCTTGGCGTCGTAAATCTCGAAAGCGCCACGCTCCTTGGCCATGTTCACCGAAGAGCCATAAGCGCTCAAGGCCAACTGCCGATGCACGCTGACAGAAAAATCGGTAGCTTCCTGCGTGCCATAGCGCAATCCCAAGGCCGCCAACATATCGCCCTCGGCGGTAATGCCAACGCCCGTGCGCCTGCCCATGCCGCTCTTACGCTTGATTTTCTCCCACAGGTGATATTCCGCACCCTTCACCTCGTCGCTTTGAGGATCTTGGGCAATCTTCTCCATGATGCGGTCTATCTTTTCCATCTCCAAGTCCACGATATCATCCATCAGCCTCTGGGCCAATGCCACGTGACGCTGGAACTTCTCCATGTTAAAGCGAGCTTCGGCGGTAAAGGGATTATCCACGTAGCTATAGAGATTGATGCTCAGCAACCTGCAACTGTCGTAAGGACACAAGGGTATCTCACCGCAAGGATTGGTGCTCACGGTACGGAAGCCCAAGTCGGCATAGCAATCCGGGATGCTCTCGCGGATGATGGTATCCCAGAACAGCACACCTGGCTCCGCACTCTTCCAAGCGTTATGCACAATCTTCTCCCACAACTTGCGGGCGGAGACTTCCTTTTTCACCACAGGATTAGGACTGTCTATGGGGAATTGCTGCACATAAGGCTTGTCCTCTATGGCCGCCCTCATAAACTCGTCATCCAACTTCACCGAGACATTGGCACCCGTCACCTTTCCCTCCGTCATCTTGGCGTCAATGAAAGCCTCACTATCTGGATGCTTGATGCTTACGCTCAACATCAAGGCTCCTCGCCTGCCGTCTTGTGCCACCTCACGGGTAGAATTGCTATACCGCTCCATGAAAGGCACCAGGCCCGTACTTGTCAACGCGGAGTTGTTTACAGGCGTGCCCTTGGGACGCAGGTGGCTCAGGTCATGTCCCACGCCACCGCGTCGCTTCATCAACTGCACTTGCTCCTCGTCCACACGCATGATAGCACCATAGGAATCAGCGTCACCATCGAGTCCCACCACGAAACAATTACTCAGCGAAGCCACCTGGAAGTCATTGCCTATGCCAGTCATGGGGCTTCCCGCGGGAATGATATAGCGGAAATGGTCGAGCAACTCAAAGATCTGCTCCTCACTCAGGGGATTGGGATACTTCCGCTCCACACGAGCCAACTCACGGGCAATGCGCCAGTGCATATCCTCGGGGGAACACTCATAGATATTACCGAAGCTGTCCTTCATGGCATACTTATTCACCCACACCCTGGCGGCCAACTCATCACCGCCAAAATACTTCAAACTGGCCTCGTAAGCCTCTTCTTGCGAATATGTCTTCTGGTTGTCCATAGTACATGCGTTATTAATCGCTTGCAAAATTAGTCAATTATTTCCATACGGAAAAATATTGTGGGCAATTATCGAAATGTCGCAGACAAATTATTTGGCTTTCTCCCATATTCTCACTATCTTCGCGGATAGAACCATTTCGCTATACATACTTATATATATAACACGGATACACACTATGGAATCATTGAGACAGAGAAGAACCATCCGCAAATACGCCCAGCGAGAAGTGTCTGACGAATTGCTCCACAGACTATTGGAGGAAGCGGAGCGCACCCCTACCATGGGCAACCTGCAACTCTACAGCGTGGTCATCACCCGAGATGAAGAGATGAAGAAAGCTCTCGCGCCCGCCCATTTCCAACAACCCATGCTGCGGGAAGCACCTGTCACGCTCACCTTCTGCGCCGACTTCCGCCGCACCACTCTTTGGGCCGAGAACCGGCAAGCGACACCAGGCTACGATAACTTCCTTTCCTTCCTCAACGCCATGACAGATGCCCTGCTCTATACCCAGACCTTCTGCAACCTGGCCGAGGAAGAGGGATTGGGCACCTGTTTCCTGGGCACCACCGTATACATGCCCCAACTCATCATAGACACCCTGCGCCTGCCCCGCCTCGTGTTTCCCGTGGCCACCATCACCCTGGGCTGGCCCGCGGAGCAACCTCCCCAGCCGGACAGGCTTCCCCTGGAGGCTATGATACACCAGGAGACCTACCAAGACTATACGCCCGAGCGCATCGACCGCTTCTATCAACCCAAGGAATCGTTGCCCGAAAACCAATACTTCGTGGACATCAACCACAAGCAGACGCTGGCCCAGGTGTTCACCGACCTTCGCTACACCAAGAAAGACAACGAGGCCATGAGCCAAGGCATGATAGAAGCCCTGCGCCGACAAGGCTTCCTGCCTTCCGAAAATGAATAACCCTCCAGTCTATCCCCTATGAGAACACTGCTGTTACTATGCGCCTTCTGCCTGGTGACGTCCCTGGTACCTGCACAGGAGACAGACTCCCTGCGTCACGTGGTATGCCTCCACACCACCAAGGGAGATATCAAGTTGGCCCTCTACAACGAGACCCCCCTTCATCGGGACAACTTCCTGCGCAAGGTGCGACAGGGATACTATGACGGCCAGCTCTTCCACCGCGTCATCAGCGGGTTCATAATACAGAGCGGAGACAGCCTGAGCCGCCATGCCCAGCCAGGACAAAAACTGGGCGAGTCTATCGAAAGCCAGGAGATACCCGCCGAGATTCGCTACCCGCTCTTCTTCCACAAACGAGGAGCATTGGCCGCCGCCCGCCGCGGCGACGATGTCAATCCTGAGAAATCATCCTCGGAAGCCCAGTTTTACATCGTCTATGGCAGGCGATACGACGATGCCATGCTCGACAAGGCGCAAGCCTGGCTCGACGAGTACACCCAAGGGAAAGTGAAGTTGACCCCAGCGGTGAGGGAAGCCTACAAGCGAATAGGCGGCACGCCCAGCCTGGATGGTCAATACACCGTATTCGGAGAAACCATAGAGGGATTAGACGTGGTGAAGGAAATCCAGTGGGTAGACACTGATGATAACGACCGACCCCTGGAAGACGTGCGCATTCTCAAGGCCGAGATTCTCCAGTGAGACCAGGTACATACCTGCCCATCCCGCAGACAGATAAGTTAATAAAATATAATTAAAGGCCACTTCCCACCCTAATTCCAGCTATAATGTGTAAATTTGCACCCGCTTAACAGCGACATGGGCAAGTCTCCTACGGCCAGCTCCCTCGGAATCCCCCAGGGTGGGAACGCAGCAAGGGTACTTGGTTGTAGCGGCGCGATAGGAATCGCTTGCCCACCTGCCTCTTTAGCTCAGTTGGCCAGAGCACGTGATTTGTAATCTCGGGGTCGTTGG
>OLNM01000145.1_pt1 | contig 69715 bp, 62 predicted proteins | sample 1672391 | NCBI WGS metagenome assembly OLNM01 (sample SAMEA3136680, study PRJEB25190) | human gut metagenome | reverse complement strand
AATTTTCGCTAATCACCAAATCTTCAAACACTTATATTTCATCGAACTCACGTTATGTTATAGAATGGCATGGGATTTCATAGAAATTCTATGTGTAAACAGAACCGACCCAAACCGTTTGTTTACGCATTGTTTACGCAGAAAAAGAAAAAAACACTTGCGATTGCTCGTAAGTGCTTGATTCTTAATGTGGACCAGCCAGGGCTTGAACCTGGGACCTCCAGATTATGAGAACGATAAAATGATATTCTACGATAGCCAACGATTTTAGTCTTTATTGAATATCAAATAGTTATGTAGCTTGCTACTCTTGATGAAACTCACTAAATCCCCCTAACTGAAATAGTTTGTTTACGCATTGTTTACGCAGAATTAGGGAGGTAAATGGCTATTAAGCTCGTTGGATACATATCATCATAGCTTTATTAATGCATTAGGAGAAAGTTCGTTATATTTGGTCTGAAAAAGTACGATTTACTTGTAATGCATATCGACTGTCACATAGAACCGAGAGATTTTCAGCATATCTTGCCAGGAAACCTGATAGTGGGCTTTCAGACGGAGGAAATCGCAGTCTAAACTAGCAGGCCAATCTTTACAATCGGCAGATAGGGGACTGACGTGGGGACGGACATACGTCGTGTTTTCCTTTTCGTGGATGCCAATACTTTCGCATAAGAATCCCCAATAGCTGTGGTAATTCCTATCTTCACCAAAGCAGATGTTCCACAAATCCCGCTCATCGTCCCCATAACTGACCTCTTCCGTGTCTTCCAGATTCCAAACCTCTATGTGCACCCGCAGTTGATCGGCACTTCTTTCTCCCCGTCGGAACTTTTCTTGTTCGCGCTCGCCCATCCGTTGGCTGAGGTTCTCCATCCGCTGCCGGGCGTTTATCCAGAGTTGTTCCACTTTTTTCAGTCGACGACGGTTGCCGTCAATGAAGCTGAAGTTGGCATCCAGATAATTCATGCGCTCTTCTTTGTATTTGTCCATCAGCCATGTTTTGTCCGACTCACAGACGAATTTGTCCCAATAAAGGGAAAGCATGGTCCGTTCCGCATCGTGCAGGGTGACGGCCTGTCCGTCTATCTTCATCTCTTCGGGAAATCCTTTATAATATTTCATCGGTCAGTTCTATCTCAAGGTGAAACTTCTGGACTTTCAGCAAATCCGTCATGGCGAATCCGCAGAAGTCATAAATGTTGTGAAAAGGGCGGACGATGAGGATGTCTTTCACTTTCTCCCGGTCCAGGCACATCACGTCGCCCCAACTGGTGAACTCTTCCTCGCCCATGCAGCCATAGACACATTCGCGTATGACGGCTTCACAGTCCGCCTCAGGCCGGGAAGTGCAGAAGTCGGTCACCGTGGAAAGCATTCCGAACGTCCGGTAATCCCTGTTGTGTGGCGAACAGAGCACGTCCCATATCCGCTCTTCCTTTTCCGTGAAGACGCAATCCGGTTTTTCCTGATAGTAGATGTCGGCGGGCACTTTCAGTATGGGCTTGATTTCCATATCCGTATAAGTGTCGGGACGTGCGGCCTTCTCCACCAGTTCATCTTGATAGATCCGGTATGCCGTGCGTATGGCTTCGATGCTTTGCTGTTCAATCAGGTTGTTCATCTCGCGCAGGCGTTTCAGGTTGTCGTCGGTATAGCGGAAAGCCTTGTCCAGCTTGTGTTTCCGCTCTTCCAGGTAGTCTTTCAGCAGCTCCTGTTTGGCATCGCGGTTCAGGTAGTCGTCCCGGTAGATGCGGATGATGATGTCTTCCAGTATCTCCACTGGCAGTTGTTCCAGGTCTTCGTAGCTGCAGAGGTAACCGTCTCTGAACTTCATGTGCGTGTCAGTGCGTATTCGTTTCATTGCGTTGGTTTAATTGTACATTTCCTGCAAATACTCGGCAAAGAGGTGTAGCCCTATCTGCATCCGTTTGATAGACTGCTCGTTGTGGTATTTGGCTGGTTCGGTCAGATACTCGAAAGCAAATATCATCTCTTGCAAGGCTGCATCCCAGTGGGCGCACTGGTCTTCGACTTCCGGATAGATGCGGCAAAAATAGCCGGGCGGGTGCTGGGTGCGTGCGGCGAAGTCTTTTAGTACGGGGAGTATCCGCTTTGCTATCAGGAGGTTTGTTTGGGCATAGTCTTCATCGTCCACAGTCATGTATTCGGCATTGAGGTAGGGAAGGCAGATGGCAAAATGATGCAGCCCGAACAACACACGTTCACAGGTTTCCAAGTCTGTATTTTCTTCTTCCTGTGGGTTGTCGAGAATGTAGTGCAAGGCAAATGCGGCTTCCTCGTATGTGAGTTTCAGTTGCTCGGGAATTTGAGCGTGACGCATGAAGCTTTCCAATAACGAAACGCACGCGCCTGCCGCATAGTCGGCAAAACGCCACACCCGTTCCCGCTCGTCCAGTTCCGAACAGGGAAATGTATGTTGTATGTTTTCCATAATCATACTCCTGCCCGATACCTTGCCATCCAGTGTGCAGCTTTCTCTTCCTCGAATGCACTCCGGTCGATGTCCGAATAATCATCGGTCGTATGCAGCGCCGCATAGTTCCCCCCTTCCCGGTGTTGCGACCAAGTCAGTTCGGCAAGAGGCGAATCGGTCAGTTGCCCGATGTGGTGCAGTTCGTAGGGATCTCCGTTTTCATCATGTGGAGGATAACCTTCGCCCATCAAGTCGCTGTTTGTCCATCCGCGCCATTTTTCTCCATGCTCCTTTATCCACCATTCCGGTATTTGATAGTTCGGATCTATTCGGGGTTGGATTAAGGCCGGTTTCCCGTTGACGAGAGCTTCTTTCAGTCCTGCACCGATGTAGATACGCGCTTCGGCTTCACTTTGAATGGTGTTAACGATGGTATCCGACCATCCGGTCATTTGCTGGATTTTCTTTCTGAATGTTTCCATAGACTCCTTTGTAATTGTTTAATAGGTGCAAAGTTAGAGTGTGCAAATGCCAAAACGTAGCACTTCTATTTGGATATTTTATTCTAAAACACATAGACAATGAGTGCAAATATACCCCATAGGACAAAAGCTATTCCAGGAATAATGATGTCCAACCAGTGCATTTCCATCTTTGTTCTTGCCAAAATGATTAGTAATACCCATAAGATACATAGTAAAATCCAATGGGAATTGAAAAATGATACATATGTTTCCATATACTTTTTTGAAGATGATTAATTTATACTTTTGGGTTATAACCGCTACCCCAACTTTTATTTCCCATACGATTATATTTATTTTTCAAGCTCTATACTACCGTCAGAATTAAGTTTCACCTTTTTATATCCTTTCAAAAGAGCTGTAATTGCAACACCTCCTCCAACTAAAATGGCTATTTCGGCTACGCTGATACTGACAGTCCCTATGGTTAATCCCATTGCTGTTGCCCCTGCTCCGGCTATCAATGATGCACCGCCTGTCAGAGGAGCAGCAATTAATGCAGCGACACCTACGGCCGCAGTACCTATACCGATTTTCTTAGCCGTTTTCTGCCTTTTTATTTTTTTCTTTATGGATTCAGCTAATTCTCCTTTTATTCGAATATGGGATTCTTTCGCTTTTAGAGCTTGCTCCAATTCTTCTTTTGTATATACTGTTACCATTGTTATCTTATTTCTGGTTAATATTCATGTTATTGCATTTTTTTAGATTTCTACTTCATCGCTGGTCAAAAAGTTTCGTTTCACTTGCGCCAGGTCTACCAAGGCTTTGAACGGCGATTGGGCAGCCAGCGTGTTGACGCTTTGCACCATCAGGGCCAGCGCTTCCATGTTGTTGTTGGCGATGGCTGTATCGATGGCCTCGAAATCCTTTTTGAAGATGGATGCCCTTTCGTCGAAGCTCCGGTTCAGATAGTCCATTAGCACGGCTTTGGTCGCTTCTATCTGCGCCAAGGCCACTTTCTTATTCGCTTTGATGCGTTCGCGTTCCGTACGGTTGGCTTCCCTCACTTCCTCCAACGTCGCATACCTATTATATAAGTCATTCAGCGTATTGAGCGCCTGTTGCGGGTCCAGTTTTTTCTCGCCTCCCGCATTTTCCGGGTTCTTATTCTCTTCCATGATTGCTACAATGATTCGGTTAATAACTTCCGTGACTTCACAATGTATTGCTGGTCAAGCAGCGAAAGCCGATTGTTGGAGTCCAAGATTTCCACTTTCGACAGTTCGCTGATGCCTTTTATCAAGATGCTTGCGGACTGGTAATAGCCTAAGTGCGTGCGATTCTCCACATCGAACGTCTCCATTACGCTTTCCAACTTCTCCAGTTCCACCACGCAACGCTTCTCCAGTTCATCCGAAACGGAAATGAGTTCTTTCAACCGGTGGGAGATGGAGTTGCAGAAAACAATCTGCGCATCCACCTTTTTGCACAAGACGTCCGTCTCGGCCTCATACCGCTGCACCGCGGTTTCTTCTTGTAGCTTTTTCTCGGTTACAGCAGAAGCGATTCCCAGCCCGGCCTGTAACAGATCCAGCCACCAAATACCAGAATTTCCGCCTCCCGTATTCTTACTCGGGGTGAAATTCCACCCTTTGCGCCGCGACATCATCTCCAGCACCTTGTTCGTGCCAATGAGCGCTGCCTTGCCCACACCGTCCGCAATGCGCCACTTCTGTTCGGAGGTAAAGTTGATTTCTTGGAAAGACAGTGCAGCCACGTCCGGCGTTTCGATGCCTTCGGGTATGGCATACGCGCCTCCCTTCAGCTTCTTGCCCAAAGCGTCCAAGTCTTTCTTGAACCTACCCACAGTATTCTTCAGTACAGCCTGACGGTAAGTTCCAAAACGATCTATCTCTCTGTTTAACGACGTCGACACGCGTTCCAGCCATTCCTTAGACCTCGCCAACTTCGCATCCGCCCGTTCGATTCGGGCTTTCAATTCACTATTCATACTATAAAAATATTACTTATTCTTTCTGTCCTTTCTCCATCTCCGACCAAACCTTCCGGTACACCCCCTCCGACAACCGTCCCAGCAGACCGGCCGGCCGCGTCCGTAGACTGCTGCACCGGGGACAGGCCTGCGGTATGGACAGGGCAGATGCCATATACTCTACGTCGGGAGCTTTGAACTTCTCGCCGCACTGTGTGCATTTGAATAAGGTCATTCCTCTGAGCATAGCTTTTACTCTTTATTATTAATAGTGGGGCTACAATGCCGGGGCGTGTCTTCCCTTATTCGTTCCATTAGGATGGTTCACACATTGTCCTCCCACCATCACCTGAATGCTGGGAAACTGCTTACCACAGTATTTGCAAGTGTACTTTGACTTTTCGGTGCCTTCGTACAACTTGTGGGGACCTTTTTTGCTGCCGTCCGGATGATATGTGCAGGTGCCAGAGGTCAAGGTACGTACATCGGGAAACTTCTTCCCGCAGTACTCACAGTAATAATACTTTCTTTCCATGGTTGTTGAGTTTTGTTCGTATGCTTCAGTTATGGCGGAGAGCATGAACAGACAGGTAACCAGACTTGTTTTCAATGTTCTCTTTGTTGGCTAGATTGTTTTTGTCCAAAATTAGCTTAAATTTCCGTGCGCGTCAAGTCCATAACGATTCATATTGCAATCTTTAACACTTGCCGGCGAAAAAGAAAAGGACATAGTCCACACTTATTGCCCTTTGCCCGGTATGGTTCTGGAAAACACCTTAGAGTCCAAATGTAGGAAAGCTGTCCGTGTCCTTCGATGAGAGAAACAGGACATACTTGACACATTGTGATAGACACCCATGTCGAATTTTGCAGATTTAACCAAGTCTTATAATTTGTCAGAAGGTCATGATATATGTCGTTCAGTAATCTGTCCGTTTCTTACTTTATGGTTTATTGGTTCCACAAAGTTATGAAATTTTCTTTGGAAACAGAAAACAGAAAGAAAATCTGTCGATATATTCACGGACTGCTTAAAAACAGGTATAAAGTTCTCCTTGTGGTGCGCCAAACCAGCCAAGTGCGAAGCCGAGGTGGAAGTTAGTCCATGTTCACTGAAGAATACTTTATTTATTTTTCCATAATAACCATTAATTACATTTTGTAAAAATGTCTATCCGAAAAATGCCTGTCGGCATGGTTGGGACATCAAACATCGTCCATTTTATCTCAGTGTTTTCCAGTTTCATTATTATACAATCATGAAAAACGTCTAAAAGTTCGCGGGCTAAGCCATCATTATCATCAACTTTACGGTTATAATAAATAGCAAAGATTAAATTAGAAACATCCTCCAATGAGACATATTTTGCAGGAAGGAATTTTTGTATATCTTTTAATTCGGTCTTTAAATAATCAACGCTCCCTGACAATGTAAAGAGGTCAATAAACTTTGTACAAGAATGATAGCCCAAGAAACTTCTTACATCATTAAAGTCAAAACAAGTCAGACCGACCTTTAGCAGACTGAAAAATGAGTTCGCGATATCCGTGACTCTTTTGTCCGCTTCTTCAAACAGTTCAGAAAACGTATGGCAAGGCAACGCATCATAATCCACAACGAAAATTCCGTCAGCAATTTTTTCCAATTCACCAAGTACTTTTATAGCGTTCTTTCTTTTTTCCATACCCTCAGACGAATGCGGCAAAGTGACTATAAGTAACTTTACCTTAATTCTTAAGTCAGCGGCTTTCTGAAGAAAATGCTTTATGCATCCTTCTCCTGCTCCTCCGCCCAGGCATACAATAAAAACAGACACAATTCTATTTGCAAGTATTTGCTCTAAACACGGCAACGATTTCTTACATTCAACCTCTGCCATACGCCTGTCCTTTCCACTGCCTAACCCATCAGTACCAATGAGATACTTATGAGCGAGAGACAGTTCGCCTATCTCTTCTCCGTTCATTCCAAACACGCATAAATCCACATGAGGCAGCTCGTTCTTTTGTATTTTTTCCACAATTCTTCCTGCTCCGCCCCCAATTCCGATTATTGAGAAGCTACAAGTCTTGTGTGGAATGCCAAAATCAAACACAGGCTCAGATAAATCATTTTTTTCCATATAGACAACAATCTATTATAATAAGTTAGTTAGTCAAAGTTTTTTCGATGTATTATCCATTACCGCCCCTTGATATTGGAATATCCTTTTCCGATTTTCTTCCGCCATCTCTTCCGTCCCGCCAAAGTAAGTGATTTCCCACAGCAAGCCTGCAACAAGCTCTTGCGGCGTAATCACGATGTCTTTCTCTACCACCACTTCCATGCCAGCTATTTCCGACCATGACGGATAACAGGCCACAGGGCAGTCGAGGTGATTGTCCGCTTTGTCGTATACAGAGCAGTTCATGTCTATCATCGGGCTACAGGTTTCCCAACGCCATACTAAACGGATATAGTATTGGGATGATTTTGTCTCCAACGCTTGAACATTCTGATAAATTCTTTCCCATTTGTCCCAATCGAGATGTTCGACCAGTTTCGGTTCGTTGGTTTGCCATAAATTCAGGAATACCGGTCTGATTTCGGCAAAACTGAATTGCGAAAACAGTTCCTTGAATGTCATAACACTATTTTTTATCATGATACTAATTCCCTCAACCCACCCTCGTCCTCTTTCTAAAAACAATCGGCACAAGGTAATGCGCAATAATCTTCCCCCAGGGGGCGTATGCGTGAATGCGTTTGTACGCTGTGCTGGAGATGTACGATAATAACCATGCCTCTACCAGCTGCCATCTTGGTTTGTTGCCCTTGTCATGCGACAAGGAAGTGCCGCCATTGTCTGATGAAGAAAAGGACTACGCCTTGTCATGTTAAATTAAGTCTATTGACCAGTTTAGTCTTTGTAACTTCATATCTATGTTTCGGAGTTGTTTAGAATAGTTGTCCGTTACCTTTCTTAATTCACCCACGTCCACTGTACAAACATATTTTATCTCATGTCGCCCGTAACGGTCATTTTCAACAACGTGCTTCAAGAGGTCGCGCATTACCGTCAGACGCAACTTCAATGTGTCTTTACGGGCAATCATTTGGGTGAGAGTTTCTCCCTCGTGCACGGTTTGCATGTTGGTGCGGTTAATCCGATAAACAATAACCTCGAATTGCGAAAGACATTCATTCAATTCTTTATACAATTCGTTCACGTTCTCAGAAGGTTGGTCACCTTCCTGCACCTTAGCACTGTATTTCAGCCGACTCTTCAATTGGTCGATTCTGTTTTGCAGATCGGCGCGGATGCTTAATGCTTCTGCCAGTTTCATTCTATTCCTCCTATTTGGTTTGATGATGCAAAGTTCCGTCATCAAAGTGCCAAATCGCAGCACAAGGCGAAGATATTTTGTATTTCCATTATAAATTTTCAAACCACATATAGAGTAATACAAACCCGTTGGCGGAATTATTTTGAGTAGCACAGCGGATGGTTTCAGTTTCAAATGATGACCTTTCAGCTTGCAAGACACGGTTTTTCGCCTTTCAAAAGGTAACCTTTCGCCCTGCAAAAGGTTACCTTTTGAAAACTCGTCGGAAGCGAATGGAAACCGTAAGCAATAACCGTAAAAATGTAACAAACCGTAAGTTCCCCGTCACAAGAAAGTACTAATAATTCCGCCAACAGGTTAATACAAACGAAAGCTGATGAAAAAATAATTTGCTTATACCCCAATTCAGCACATTAAATGATTTCTTTTGCAAACAAAAACTGATTATGGAAGATTTTGATTTGCCAGACATTCTGAAAGGAAGAATTGAGAAAAGGAAAAAAGAAGAAGCCGAATGGAAAGTCTCATGTCTTTCAGTGGAAGAATTGCTTTGCCTGCAACTGTTGGGATATTCTTCCCGGCAAATAATAGAAAGAGTTAACCCCGAAGTTAACGAACTGTTAAAAAAGACGGCAGCAAAAGCCACTCGTGAGCTTGACAAAGCGAAACGGATATTGTACAGACAGGCAAAAGCAGGAGTTATAACCATTCCTTATTATGCAGCAGATTATCCTTACCATTTCAGAAACCTCTGCAATGATATCCCTCCGCTCATTCATGTATCAGGCAACGTGGAACTGCTCAACCGGGACGATACGGTGACCATTATCGGTGCCCGCGCTGCAGATGCGGATGGACTTGATGCCTCTTACCGATTTGCACGGCAGATAGGTGGGCAAGGCCATGTTGTCGTCAGTGGACTGGCATTGGGATGCGACACGGCAGCCCACCGTGGATGTCTTGATGCAGATGGACAGACAGTCGCCATTGTCGCCTCCGGCTTGGACATCACACATCCTAAAGTAAACTGGACTTTACAAGAGGAGATTGTAGCGAAAGGTGGAGTCATCGTGTCTGAACATCCGTTCGGCGTGAAGGCAAACCCAACGAGGCTGGTTGCCCGATGCCGTATGCAAGTGGCATTGACCCAATCGGTAATCGTGGCGCAATGCCCAATTATCAGCGGAACCATGTATGCCGTGCGTTTCGCACAGGAATATGACGGAGATTTTTTGGGCTGGGAAAACGACATTTATGCTGTGGAGTATGACACGTGGGATGAACTGAACTCCGGCAATAAATTCCTGCTCGATTATAACTTGGCTCTGCCCATCAGACCTGGGCAGGAGGTCACATTAGACAATGACAATCGCCTGGTTATTTATCCATAAATTAAACTAAGAATGAAAAAGATAGTAAAGGTCAAGGATATAATATTCGACAAAAATCTGTTCGTTAACTACTTATCAGGAACAGTGTTGGACTTGTTGTTGTGCAGTTATCGTGGCCTTCCGAAAGAAGTCAACTACATGGTTATCGGAGATCCCGGTGTAGGTAAAACGACTATCATTCTTGATTTAATGGCAAACATTCATAGAATACAACCTCATGTGAAGATGCTTTTTATAAGCGCAGAGATGAGCGAAATCGATTTATCCATTTACGTACAGCGTTACCCTAAGTTCGGCGAGTTGGATATAATGTTCATTGAAGCAGAATTTGATTCCGAAACACATGCCCTTGAAGATTTTGAGGAAGTGCTGCGTATGGGCTGGGATATTGTTGCGATTGATTCCTTTTACGAACTACAAGGCATTGTGAAAGAAGAAGAGAATATTACGTTAAAGAAATCCGAGAGCTTGTTATTATCAATCATTAAAAAGCAAAACAAGGCGAAAAATGAAAGGAAAGTACACACCTCCTTCCTAACCATACAACAAGTGACAAAGAACGGTGCTTTTATTGGCAGCAACCGATTGAAGCACATGATAACTGCCATGATGGAACTGCGACTTGAGAACCCGAAGAATATCTATTCTGACCGTTATGTTACATTCTCCAAACATCGGCGTGGCGATGTCGGCGTGAAATTGTATTATAGTCTCAGTCAGACCGGAGATGTGTATTTTGATGAAGAACGATTTTATAACGACCAAAAGTTGCGGAAGCTTCAAAACGAAGTCAGTTCGCAACTTCATGAATATGCAGACAAGTTCAATAAACTTTTTAACAATATAAGTGATGACAAATAAAGAATATGTATCAAGGCGCGATGCGCTTTTGGAAGAACAGGCTCCTTACATTGTGATGAGCAAGAATGAACTGATTGCCGAAGGTGAAAACTTTTACAACATCCGAGGCGTATCTGTTATGGTCACCCCAAACGTTCAGAATCGACTCGACCAACTGATAGGACTTTCGCCTCGCCAGCGCGAAGGAGTGAAACAGGCTTACGGAAATGACGTTGTGATGAATCTGCGAAACAGTTTCGCTATGGCCAACTGCGTGGCTCGTCCAAAGAAGTTTGCGTTAATAGCCAATGCTGCCGAAAGCATAGTTGACGGTATTGTACCGTTGGATGAAGAAGCGATACCCATGCGCTCTTTTTTCGATGTCGTCGAAATACTTGCCGACAAATACGGTTATGAGGTTGACCAATTGCAGGGCTCCGCCCGTGCCGCATATGGCATAATTGTACGCTTAATGCCTATTTATCCACAACACGATGCGCCTTTCAACAACGATGAGTTTGTTACCAACGGGCTATATTTAAAATGGAATCTCGGAGAGATAGAGCTTGGCAACTATTATCTTCGACTGGTTTGCACGAACGGGCAGATGCAACTTTCTGAAAATTCGTTGGAACGCGTACACAGGATTGATGACAAAAAGATAACGGAGATTATCAACTCGTCCAACAATCTAAAACTGATTACCCGGAATTGGAACTCATTTAAGCACGCATTGGTGACAGCCAACAATACACCTGCCTCATTGTCAGAGGTGCATAGCGGCAAGAATCTTCTGTTACGGCATGGTGCGCCTGAAGACTTGGCGGAACAACTGATGCCTTACAGCAGGCTCATAGAAATGTATGGGACAAAAGGCCTACACGTTCCACCCAAACAAGCAAAAAGCGACATAGACATGTATGACTTGTTCAATCGCCTGACAGATTTCGCCTCGCACAATCAGCTATGGGAGCAGACCGACAACCGCTCTTCTTCGCTTATGCAGCAAAGTATGCAGCTTCTTTTGCGCAAAAGAGACATACAAACTTATTATGACATTTTCTCATAACCGAATCGCTTCATGATAAAATTTATTTCTGACATTGAGCATTATGACGTCGTGTTGAACCTTGTGGCAAAAGCGCGCCGTACCCTTTGGATAGGTACTGCTGATATCAAGGATCTTTACGTAATGCGCAATGGAATGAACCTACCATTTTTAGCCATCCTGTCAGAGCTGATTAGCAAAGGAGTGGAAATAAGATTGATACATGCCAAAGAGCCAGGACAGCCATTCAGAAAGGACTTTGACAGTTATCCCTTGCTTGCCAAACAGTTGGAACGGATGCTGTGTCCCCGCGTGCATTTTAAAATTATCGTTATTGACTCATTCTTATGCTACATCGGAAGCGCCAACTTAACGGGCGCAGGTATGGGGATGAAATCTCCATTGCGCCGCAATTTTGAAGCTGGTATAATCACTAACGAAGTGAATATTCTAAATTCAGTTGTTGAAGAATTTGATAAGGTATGGCGCGGTTCAGAATGTTTAAAATGCCAACGGAAGCAGTATTGTCCTGACCCGTTGATATGGAAATAATAAAACTTATAATTATGACACTAAAAGAATTACTAACGCAAGTCGGCTTCGACGAACTTCTCCCGTATCTGGAGAAACACGAGCCAGAACATCTGGACAACCTCTACGCCTTCCGTGAGGCATACGACATTCTTCGTAACATGAAACCTGCAAATAATTTTGAAGGTAAAATCTTTGTAGAATGGCATGGCGGAGAATGGGAAGATGAAGAAAAATGGATTGGCGTAAACCCGATGCACGACTGTACTTGGGAAGAAGATTTGGCCAAAGAAATTGTCGTGGCGGACGATGTGCATATTTCCCCAATAGAAATCGCTATGCACTGTCTATGGGAAATCACTTATTGGGGATTCTCACCTGCGGAAAGGCTGGAAATTTGGCGGCAGAAATTCGGCCCCCAGATTTTGACCAACCCCTACGAAGTTGCTTTGGACAAGTTGGAAGAAAGCATCTGGCGGCATCAGACACCACGCCGCCTACGCAGCAGGGGGGAGGACGGACGGCGTTACGTCACGTGGACGAATGCACGCAGTTTCTTTGACAATCGCATGAACCGCTCCAAGCGGAAACGGGAATACCGCCAGGACAAGCGGCAGGAATATCTGCGCAAGATGGCCGTGCGTGAGAATTTAGTACGGATGCTTTCCGCCGAAGGCAGCAGTTTCCGGCGAAACGATGTGGAGTTTCTGCTTAATGTCCAATACGGCAGACAGTATGATTACCGCTCGGTGACGCAGGAAACCGGTTCACGCCTCGCCTACATTCTGGAGTCAATGACCCATTACCAGCAGTTGGACCTGTCCCGATACGACGGGGCGCTGCTCTTCTTGCGCATCCCAGCTGGCGCGCCGTTGGAAGAATCCGCACTGACCGCATTCAAACAAGGGGTCAGGGCAAGGCTGGGATATGCCGACATCCGTTTCGGAAGCATGACGCGGGAGGCTGACACGCCGGAGGTGGCGGCCACGCTGTTGTTAAACAAATGCAAAGTGGACTGACGGGGAAAGCAGGGCTTGCATACGTCGTGTATAAAGTTTATCTTTGCAGTCAACCAATCATCATGTACGATGATGGGCGTCATCATGCACGATGATGCATAACATCATATACGATGATGGCTCGTTCATCGCCGTACTGAACAAAGGGAAGGTATGTGTTTAACTTCACAAAAAACGTCAGCATGTATTACAAGAAACAGAAGATTGGGAAGAAATGGTATCCTCGCTCGTTCACAGCGGGCACGTATGATACGAAGGATGTGGCCAAGCGTCTATCTGAAATGTCCACAGTAAGTAAAGGCGACACCTATGCCGTGCTCATGGGGCTGGGCGAGGTGCTGGGCAGCATGATGGAGCTGGGCAACTCGGTGAAACTGGACGGGCTGGGCACCTTCTACCTGGTGGGCAACGCCAACGGGCAGGGCGTGGACACGCCCGAGGAGGTCAGCCCGAAGCAGTTCCGCAAGGTGACGGTGGCCTTCATACCCGAATACAGCCGGGCGCAGAACAACCAAGTTTGGAAGCGTACCATCGTCCCCTCGCAGGTGGAGGGGACGGAACTGGAGGGGACGGTGAAGAAGTGAGGGGAAGTAATGTGGCTTTGCCTCTTCCTTTACAAATGGTTTTACACCGTATCCCCCATACAATCAGGTGGAGCGTAGGTGGTTATTGCACAGAGTGCATAAAATCACGGATATTATTTTCAAAGATTACCTGTCCGCCAAAAGATGGATGCCGTAAATAAGTGCATTTATACCCATTGGATGAGATAGCTTTGCTGGCTTTGGCTCCTATTGCTCCAATATATTGGATATCAAATAGGTCGATTAGTCTTTTCAAAAATGGGACACCTGATTTGATTTCAGAAGACGAAGGGGCTCTGTTTGTTCTTATATTGCCTGCTTTATGCGGATGAAAGGGACATATATTCCACAACAGAGGTACTGAACCATATCTTTCATACCATACCTTCAGATTATGCCAAACCGCAGATGCTGACCTCTCCATTTCCGGTTTATCGGGCGAAACAATCTGATATCCTAATTCTTTTCCAATTATATCGGGAATCAACTCTTGTGTGAAATTGTATTCACAAGTGAATGGTATTCCCGACAAACGGCATCCATGAAATCCTGGGGCTTCTCCTACTAAGATAACACCATTCTTATGCTCTGCCATACGGTTCAGATAAAGACGAAGGTTATGTCTGCAAATTTTACTTTGTGGCTCTGCAAAGGCATATACATTTGTCAGACTGTCAGTTGACTCCACTTTTGCCAAGTCTGCTATAAATTCATCTATTTTATCCATAAGATGTCAATTGTTGGATTTATGATTTACGCCCCAAAGTTACATAAATATTTTGTATCCTCCAAAGATTTCTTATTCCGCTGCTTTGAAGTTATACACCGGCTTTATCACATTCACAACATTCACCGTGTCCCGGATGTTTCCGATGATTTCATCCTTCGGCTTGTACACCATTGGCGATTCGTCTTTTGTCTCTTCGTTGACGCTTTCGGTGTAAATACCCTGCATGGATTGGGCATAGTCGTCCAAGCTGATTTGTCTGAAAGCCTGTGCGCGGCTCATTATGCGCCCTGCACCGTGAGGAGCGGAGAAGTTCCAGTCTTCGTTGCCCTTGCCGACACAAATCAGTGAGCCGTCGCGCATATTGAGAGGTATTATGCAACGCTGGCCTTCACGGGCCGATATTGCGCCTTTGCGTATGATATTGTCATCGCCGATGTAGTTGTGTACGCTCTCGAAGCGTTGGCCGGCATCGGCATTTTCAGCCCAGCCACAGCCTGAAAGATAGTCTGTTATCAGTCCTGTTATCACGCTGCGGTTAATCATCGCCCATTGCTGGCACAGGCGCATATCGTGCAGATAGTCGTTGCGGTAACGGCCTTCAAGGTAGCTCAGGTCTGGCGGAATTGTCGGTTTGAGCATCTTGAACGAGCAATGCAACTGCCTGATTACCTCTTGCAGTTCGGCCTTTCGCCCAGCCTGTTTATACTCGGCGATAAGCCTTTCCTGCTCATTCATCAGTTCCGCCCATCCTGACTGACATTTCACAGCCAATTTCTGGTATATCTGCGCCACCTGCTTGCCGAGGTTGCGGCTGCCGGTATGTACTACGAGGTAGTATGTTCCGGCATCATCCTTGTCAAGTTCAATGAAGTGATTACCTCCGCCAAGTGTGCCTATCGATTTGTATAACCGCTTGTTTTCTTTCAGTTCGCGGTTGCATCGCAGGTTTTTCACAATCTCTTTCGCCTCGCTGTACATGCCGATGTACTTCTCAGGCAAGGCTGCATAGTCCGCATTTCGGTGGTTGCGCCCGGAAGGGATGTTGCGTAGTATGAACTCATTAAGTGAGTGGAAATCTATTTGATTTATGCAAGAGAACGGCTGCACCATAATGCCGCAACCGATGTCCACACCTACGATATTGGGGATAATCTTGTCTCCCAGGTCGCCAGTAAAACCTATTACGCATCCTGCCCCGGCATGAACATCGGGCATTATGCGGATTTTGCAACCGCTGAATGTGTGGATAGTCAACAACCGTTCTATCTGTTCAATGGCAGTTGTTTCGATGTTGTCCGTGAATATCTTCACGTCGTGATTCTGAATGTTTCTCATTGTTTTCACCTATTTAGAGTTTACAAGTGCAAAAATAAGAGAAGGTGTGTGCCGAATTGAGGCATAAGCAAAAAAAATATCAACCCTGTGCTTTATTTTGGCACAGAAAAACACTTCCTTTGCGCAAAACTATTTGCTTATGACACTGAAAGAACTGGTAATGAAAGTAGATTTTGACAGCCTTCGTCCCCACTTGGAGAAGTTTGAGCCGGAACATCTGGATAACATTTATGCTTTCCGCGAGGCATACGATATTTTGCGCCGCATGACTCCTGCCAAAAATGGACAACATGAAATCCATGTAAACTGGAGCGGTGGAGAAATGGAGGGAGAAGAAAAATGGATAAGGGTGCATCCCATGCATGAAGTCAGTTGGGAGGAAGATTTGGCTGCGGATGTTGTGGTTGCCGATGATGTACACCTCACCAATGAAGAACTTGCTATGCACTGTTTGTGGGAAATCACTTATTGGGGTTTTTCCCCACAAGAACAATTAGAAACCTTTAATCGGAGGTTTAATCACCATAAGCCAGCCAACCAATATGAAATTGCTTTGGACAAGCTGGAAGAAAGCATTTGGAAGCATCAAACTCCACGGCGGCTTCGTTGCCGAGGAGAAAACGGAGAACGGTATACTACCCGGCAAAGCACTCGTTACTTGTTCAACGAGCGGAAGAACCGCTCCAAGCGGAAACGGGAATACCGTCAGGACAAACGGGAGGAATATTTGAAACGGATGGCTGCACGCGAGAACCTGATAACGCAGCTTTCCGCCGAAGGAAGTAGTTTCAAGAGAAGTGATGTGGATTTCCTGCTTCACATTGAGTATGGAAGACAATACGATTACTTGTCCATCACAAGCGGAACTTATGGACGTTTGGACTACATTTTAGAGTCAATGACCAAATACCAACAACTAACGTTGGAGAAGTACAATAATGCTGTCGTTTTTCTATCGTTTCCGGCTTGCAGCCCACCGACAGGTGAAGAAAAGGAACGGTTTGAAGAAGCTATACGCCGGCATTTAGGATATGACGACATGCTTTTCGGTATGATTACTCATGAAAACAATGAACAGGATATTAAAGCCACGCTGTTACTGAATCATAGATTACTTGCCTAAATATCCAATAATAAATGAGCAAATATTATTTGGATAAATGGGCAAGTAAGCAATAAGTCTGCCGAGCACACTACAAAGAGGCTACCTTCCTAACCAGCTTTGAGGTAGCCTCTTCATGAAATAATCAATTGCGTTAGGATAGTATTTGTATTTTCAGCCGCTTTGCTTCATCTTCAACCAACTTATCCCACAGACGTGAATGTTGCAAAGAGGACGCGGGAATACGGTCTTGATACTTTTCCAGGAACTCCGCGCTGTACAGGCCATCCCTGCCGTAGCAATCAATGATTTCATTCCAGTCCCAGTAGTCGGCAAACTGCTCCAAAAGTTCCGGAGTCAGTATCAGGTCGGAATTACGGGATAATTCCCGCCAGTTCCAATAGTTCTTGTACTTCTCCAAGTTTCCTGCCGTGAACAGGTGTTCGTTGCTTGAGCCGGAGATTTCTTCCCAGTCAATCCTGTTCTTGAATTTCTCAAGCATAGAAACCGTCCAAAGGATATTGCTGTTACTGGAAATCGTTTTCCATTCCACTTTGTCCTTGTATTTCTCCAGCAGTTGTTCGTTCCAAGCAAAGTCGCCCGAAAGTTCCTTCCAAGCGGCATCTTCCAATACTTTCGCCATAAAATCGTTGCTTAAATTCTTTGTTACCATAATACTTTAATGTTTAGAAGTTTATCATTAATTCTGCTGCAAAGTAAAGAGCATTAAATGCCAAAACGCGGCATATCATAAAAGAAATACAGGAAAAAGAGAAAAATTAAGGTTGGGCTACGATTTGGCACAAGGAAATGCGTAACTTTGTAGCATAACCATAAAATGACAGCAATATGGCAGCAAATCTTTTTGGACGATACGTATGGCTGATGGATATCTTGCGCAGATACAAACGGCTGACGTTTCAGGAAATCAATGAGCTTTGGCAGGAAAGCGGATTGGGCTATGGCGAGGAACTGCCTTTGAAGACTTTTCATAACCATAAAAAAGCCATCAAAGACATCTTCGATGTATATATAGAGTGCGACCGGAAGGATGGATACCGTTATTACATTGACGAGCCGGAACGCATAGAGGGTAACAACCTGCGCAGCTGGCTCATCAGTTCATACGCTACATTGAACCAAATCCAAGCGGATAACAAGCTGGAAGACCGGATTATCTTTGAGGAAATCCCTTCGGGACAGACCTGGCTGACCTGCATTGCGGATGCCATGCGTCGTAACCATGTGTTGAGCATTACGCACCAAGGCTTCGGAAAACCGGAACCCAGCACATTCGACATTGAGCCTTACTTCTTGAAAGTGGTGAAACGCCGTTGGTATGTAGTGGCGCGCAGTCCTTATTACTCCGAGCGGAATAAAGAACAAGGCGTCAAGCCAAGTGATGTGTATTTGGTGTACGCCCTCGACCGTATTTCAGACATTCAAGATACGGGACGGACATTCAAGGTGAAAAAGAACTTCGATGTGCACAACTATTTTGAAGGATGTTGTGGCATAATCACTTCTAACGAATCGCCTCAAAAGATTGTTCTTCGGGCATACAATGGTTTTGCAGACTATCTGCGCACATTGCCCCTGCACGAATCACAACGTGAAATTGGTAGTGATGACGAATCGACTCTTTTTGAATACCACCTGAAACCGACTTTCGATTTCTACCAACTGGTGCTTGCCCAAGGCGATCAAGTGGAAGTGTTGGAGCCGGAACCCGTGCGTGAAGAGGTGCGCAACTTCGCCCAAAACATGTTGGACTATTATACAGAGAAAAAGGAGGGCAAACCATGCGAGGAATAAACTTCATAGCCATAGATTTTGAAACAGCTACAGGCAAACGTGCATCCGTCTGCGAGGCGGGTATCTGTGTGGTGCGTGACGGAAAGATTGCAGAGACTCGTTCGTGGCTTGTCCGTCCGCAAGGAAATAGGTACAGTTATTGGAATATGCAAATTCATGGAATTCGTCCAAGCGACACCGTGGACTCACCGGAGTTTCCCGCAGTATGGGCTGAAATCTGCGGATACCTCAAAGACATTCCTGTACTTGTGGCCCACAATGCGGCTTTTGACATCGGTTGCATCCGTCATTCATTGGAGCTGTACGGTATGGAAAAGCCCGACATCACCTATTATTGTTCCCTCCGTGCAGCCCGCAGGCTCTATAATTTCGGTTGCAACAGTCTGGATTACCTTTGCGACCAGTTTAAGATTCCATACGGTCAACACCACCGGGCAGGGGATGATGCCGAGATGTGCGCACGGCTGTTTCTGAAGGAGTTGGAAGATGCTGGATGGGGCAAACTGAATGAGGTGGATTATTGTAATGGAAAGTTGTAAGATGTAAAACTAATGAATCAATCCTATTATAATATGAATAGTATATATAATTCTTTTACGCGAATGGCTATGCCGGAATTGGAGGGCAAGCATTTATTCATTCCCGAATACCAAAGAGGGTACAGATGGCAGGAAAGACAAATCATGCAGTTGCTTTCCGACTTAAATGATTTCCGGACAAATAGTCCAAGAGACAGCTTTTATTGTTTACAGCCAATCGTTGTAAAACCATGCGATGCGCAAACGATTGTCGCCAATGGATTGGACGAAAAGATGACATGGTACGAAGTCATTGACGGACAACAGCGTCTGACAACCCTACACCTCATCATGACTTTTTCGCAGCTGACTCGAAAAGTGGAGCATCCTTCTGATGCCTTTACCATCTATTATAAAACGCGCCCGAACCTTGGCAAAATATTCGGTCACTTCAGAGGACACTATAATGCGCAGGGATATTTGAATGGAATAACTTTGGATGAACAGAGCGACAGTATGGATATAGATTCTTTCCACATCTACCAAGCGATGCTAAGTATATTGAGATGGTTCACGGAGAATGGCCCCAAATATGAAAAAAGGCTACCCATCCGTCAATTTACTAAAATGGACAGCCTCTTCCAGGAAGAAAAAGACAGTGGCGAGCATAGCATACAAATTATTTGGTATGAGCTAAATGACGATACCAATCCACGTGATATGTTTAACCGCCTGAACAATGACAAGATTCAGTTGACCAATTCCGAACTTATCAGAGCAATTTTCCTTTCTGACTCTGCCGACTACGGGTTAGAAGAGGGAAATCTGTATGACGATGCGGAAAAGAAAGTGGCTAGTGACATGAACAAACAACGAAAACAGGCTCACATTGTTGAGGAATGGGATACAATAGAGCATAAACTCAGAGAAAAAGACAAGAGGTTTTGGGCCTTCCTTACGAACCGGGAAAGAGAGGATTATCAAAATTGCATCGAATTAATTTTCGACTTCATTTCCAAGAAATACGCAACAAGCACTGGCAATAACAAAATTACAAGCGCATCGGATTTGCGAAGAGAGGATGAACTGTATACGTTCCTATACTTTGACAGGCTTCTTCGTAGCGGTGAGAAGTCTCCATGGCAATTGTGGCTTGACATCGAAAACTGCTATGCCATCCTCTGTAATTGGTTTGAAGATTATGAACTTTATCATAAAATCGGATATTTAACCTACTATTACAATCGTCAAAGACAGGATATCATTCCAGTCTTGCTGGATGAAGCAATATCTATGTCAAAAAGTGATTTCATGCAGAAATGCATAAACAACAGGATAGCTGAAACCATAAAATTCGACTTTGAACAGTTGAACTATTTAGAAAATGCAGAACCTATCCTCATGATATTGGCACTCTATAATATAGAGTTGCATAGAACTAATATTTCTTTGGGACGCATGCCATTCCAACTTTTCAAGAGCATTCCATGGACACTGGAACACATCCATGCCCAAAACTCGGAAGGAATAGACAACAACAAACGCGACGTATGGGACACTTGGCTTGACGAAAACATCAAGATGCTCACCAACTTCAAATTGGCGTTTGCCGAAAGTGAAACTGAGCGTTTGACAGAAATAGACCGTCTTATAGCGAACATGCAAGCATGCCGTAACAAACAAGACTTAAGGTTCAAAGAAGTGGAGATGCTGTTTAACACTGTCCTGGATTTCTTTGACACGTTGAATGCCGACAAAAATGAACCGAGCGACATGCACAAACTATCCAATCTGACCTTATTGAGCAGCACACTCAACACAAGGGTTGGCAATATGGTATTTGAAGGTAAGCGCCAATGCATTGTGGAAGCGGATGCCACAGGAAGCGAATATATACCCATAGGTACCAAGCGTGTGTTCCTGAAATATGTAAATCATGCCGAACCAGATTTTGACGTACAACAACTCTATTTTTGGGGGAAACGGGACCGGAAGAATTACGAGAAAGAGATATCGCAGCTGCTTGCTCCCTATGTAGATGTAAAGAATAAAAATAACTCTCTGTCCAATAACAACGAATAATATGGAGAAGATCATGATGAAAGAAAACAAGCTGTACACATTCTGGACTTTGCTCCAGGAGAACCATATTGTAATACCCAAAGTGCAACGTGACTATGCGTATGGCCGACAAGATTCCAAGGCCAATGAGGTTAGGGGAAAAATCCTCAACAATCTACATAACACATTGTCGGGAAAATGTGGTGTGATGACTTTGGATTTCATTTACGGCAGTAAAATAAAAGGCTTGGGGCTGATACCTTTAGATGGCCAGCAGCGATTGACCACTCTATTCTTGCTTCATTTATATGCAGCCAGACGCGAGGAAGTTGAAGCACCTGAACTTAGTAGATTTACCTATGAGACACGTACATCAGCCTCTCAATTCTGCGAAAAACTATCAAAAGGCACCATCAGCATAAATTGGGACGAACAACCCAGTAGGCAGATTCAAGACTGTAATGAATTTCTGCCAACGTATGAGGATGATCCTACAATAAGAGCCATGCTCGTTGTGCTTGATGATATACAAGACAAGTTTGCTGACATACCTGACTTATGGGAAAAACTCATCCGAGAAGAAAATCCGTACATTCAGTTCTATTTCCTACAGTTAGACAAATTTGGCCTAACCGATGATTTGTATGTCAAAATGAACTCGCGCGGAAAACCTCTTACAGAATACGAGATATTCAAATCCAACTTAGAAGGACATTTGGAGCAACTCGCAGCAAAGGACTCGTGCAATCGCCAAGAATGGCTTGACCTTATCACTAATTTCACGGAAAAACTTGATACATCATGGACAGACATGCTATGGAAAAGCAGCGGCAACGATGTATTGAAGGTGGACAAAGGCTTCTTGAACATTTTTCAGATAGTTTTCCGCATACGATACAATCTACTTCACGATGGAGTTTCAATTTCAGAAGAACGGATTATTTCTGACAGCATCCATGACATAGAAGATTTGAAATTCTTCATTTCGTTTTTCGATGTATTTGAGGCTGGTTCCCGAGATAATAGTTTCCAACAATTTTGGGATAAATTCTTCTATACTTCTTCTAAGGCTGTTGGGGAAAGAATGCGGATAAGGCTTTTCGGACGTAGCTCGCAAGACAACATTTTTATCACGGCCATGAGAGGGATGTTCACCAATGCGGATTATGTGTTTGTTTACGGAATCTATTTGACCTTGAAATATGGTGTGGACAAAGATATAGCTTTTGTCCGGTTAAGGGTTTTGCGCAATCTGTTAACGAACAGCGAATATGAATTACGTGGGACCAAAGTTGGTATAATGCTCAAAATGACCGAATTGTTGATTAAGTTTGGAGCGATCCCCACAGACGGATTCAATGCCAACCAAATAGATGAGGAAATGAAGAAAGAAAAGGCGGGATTCGATTTTTCGTTACTAAGGTATGAAAATCATGCCATTCTACGCGGTTCTCTGAAACTGTTTATTGACAATGACAAACTCGCATTGCTTGAAAAGTTTGAACGTTTGTTCAACAATGAATATATTGTAAATACACCGATGATTAGGTCTGAACTTCTGAAGTATGGAGATTATTCACAATACTTTTATCAGCAAACTAATCGTAGATGTTTTGTAAATAAGGCACAACAATGGAGCAGCTTTTTTACATTCAACAGCAACCGTCATAACCAGGAGACTATCCTGCATTGTTTGGAGCAATGCCCTGAACTGTCAGAAATGCCGAGCTCCAATGACCTTCCCACCGATTGGCGTTACTATATGATAAAGTATGACTGCGAGAATTGGGTTTACGAAAGCGGAAGCCAAGGAATGTACAATTGGGATAACTTGGAGAATAGTCCATTAATAATCAATGTGTTAAATAGTCGTTCGCACATTAATAGGCCCAACAACGGATATATAGAGTGGAATCTGTTAAACCGGATTCTGGCTTATAGGAACTATAGTATTTTAAGATTGGACTATCATAGTTCATCGCCTGTGGAAATCCCGCAAGCCAACATATCCATCAATGCAGTGCAAAGCGGATGGCAAATCAATGTGTTTAAAGATGAAAATCAACTCATAGAAAGGCTCATTAAAGACGGTTTCAATATTGTAGACTCCATTTATATTGTAAATGGAAATGATTTTATCACAGAGGGGGAGATTCTTATTCAAAAAATAATTTCTTACACGCAGGATAAGGAATCCCTTTAAGAATATTCAGATGACCATCCTCCATTTATCCGACACCCACAGTCAGCATCGGCGGCTCACACAGCTGCCCGATGCTGACATCCTTGTACATTCAGGGGATTTTACCATGAATGGAAGCGAGCAAGAAGCCATTGATTTTGCGAATTGGTTTTGTGACCTCCCTTATTTCCATAAGATTTTCATTTGTGGTAATCACGATGCCTGTCTATATGGGGCCCAAATAGACGGGTTGGACAAGAATGTGCATTACCTGTGCAATTCCGGTGTGACAATTCATGGCGTTAGGTTTTATGGCGTTCCCATGTTCATGGAAGATTGCATTTCCGACCGTCAGCGCCGTAACTATGCTACCATACCTGCCGACACGGATGTATTGATTACCCATTGTCCGCCCTATGGCATTCTTGATTTTGACGATGGGATAAACTATGGTTCGACAGAACTTTTAGCGAGAGTAGAAGAAATAAAGCCTCGCTTGCATCTGTTTGGCCATATCCATAAACAGCATGGCGTAAAGAAAGACGATTCAACTATTTTCTCAAATGGCGCGATCATGAATGGAGATTACACGAACTTCAACCTTCCGAACCTGATTGAAATATAAAATGAATGTCCGCATTCTACCCAATAATGCTTTCCTATGCTTCAACCGATATAGAAGCAAGGATAAATGGTCATAGAAGCAAGGATAAATGGTCATAGAAGCAAGGATAAATGGCCGCAGAAGCTTGCTTCAATGCTTTCATCAACTATATTGGGGAAATTGCGGACATTCATTAAATATAATGAAAGTATTGATTATTCAGAAAGAGGTGTTCAAAGAAATAGCAGCGAAGTCCGCTCACTTTCCCTACTTTGCTTTTTAATTTGCTGACAATTTGTTGGTAAAAACTAGACCATAGTAGAGGTGGAAAACAGCCTTATTGTATGGCATCGCACATGATACTTCATGTGGCACAAAATACAACCAGTCCCAATACCACCGTATAAACGAACAAAAAGATCACCAATACTTTCATCCAGAAGTCAGAGAACCAAACGCCTTCATTTCGTCTGAGGATTTTGCGCATATTGGCTCCATGTTCCGTTAGCATCTTCGCCTGTTCGGAACGATGATTTTCAAATAGGGTTTTCCATGTCTCAATGGCTTGGTTTAAGAGCTGTTGAAGCTGGACAAGATGTTCAGACTTTATGGTTGCCTTGAACTGTGTGTTTTGTTCTGCTTTTACAATCGCATTGCAAATGCTGTTGATAATATTAACGCGAGTTCGACGAATTCCACTTTATGTGCGCAGCCCTGTTATCACCAAACTGTAGAGACGCATTCTTGCGTCTCAGCCAGCTGCCAAGTCTTCGCGACAGGCGATTTTATTCGGCAATCTTGCTTGCCGAGACGCAAGAATGCGTCTCTACAACTTTTCGTCGAACTCACGTTAATATTATTGGAACTACTAATAGCTTCCTGCAAAACCACCTTCTATACTTTTATTGACAAGCATGGTAACACATGATTTTATAAGAAGCATGTCGCCATTGTCAACTTCCCCACTATTCAGCAAGCGGTTAAGCAACTTTGCCATACGGGACAGACCGTGGTCAAATACCACGAAATAGTACACGCAATAAGCCAAAGTCTCCTTCTTCTCCATCACATAATCATACAGATTGGCCATAAACCCACCAACAAACACGGCATGGGACAGGAAAATGATTTGGAAGATGTACGCCAGAGACTGGTATACCATCTTCCTTTCCAGCTTGCTCAACAGATAGCATTCTTTGCTGTTTCTCATAAGTACATCCAGTTGCCCTATCAAATAGGATCTCGCTTCCTGCGGTAAGCGATTCCAAATTTCAATAGGTGTTCCGGAATGAACCATCAATAATTCCGACTTTGGAGATGTGAGCAGCTCTACCGTGCCCGTTTGTACGTTGACACCTATCCACAACCGTTTGCTAGTAATACATTGGACTATAACATCTGTATACTTGCCAGCCCATTGCTGATTGGTTATATACTGTACATCTTTACCGTTTATGAAATCAGAAAGCCAGTTATATAGTAACAAGGCTTCTGGCGGTGTACACTCCCGCATCATCTGGTATATATCCATTAGAATAGATAAGTTCCCCAACTCTCGCGTTTCGTTTGTCATAGAGTACCCTCCGACTGGTACTCCCTCTACGCATTGATTCATCGGAATGGGATAACCCTCCCACGGCGGTTAGGCAAACTCACTTTTCTTTTTCAAGAAAGAGCACCACCAAGGTCATGGCTTGCCACAAATGCATTACGCATTACAAAAGTACAATATTATTCTATAAATCAAGATGCAATAGAATGTATTTGAGTTTATTTAACCACCAAGTATCGTCAGATTAACAACATATCCTAATGGGGTATGTCTTAGGATTGCACGGAGTTTCATGGAAATTCTATGCGTAAACAGAGCCAACTCAAACCGTTTGTTTACGCATTGTTTACGCAGATAAAGAAAAAAGCACTTGCGATTTCTCGTAAGTGCTTGATTCCCTTTGTGGACCAGCCAGGGCTTGAACCTGGGACCTCCAGATTATGAGTCTGTTGCTCTAACCAACTGAGCTACAAGTCCTGAATGTTGAAATTCGGGTGCAAAGATAATACAATTCCCCGACATATCCAAATATTCTTTAAGAAAACTCACCTTTTTTCTCCTTTTTCATGTTCTATCAATAAAAATAATTATCTTCGCGAGGAATAAACAAACGCAATAGATTGCTGACATGGATACAATTGAGAACAAGGAAAGGCTAGGCCTCAACGAAGAGCAAGTGGCCGAAAGCAGACGGCAGCATGGCCGCAACGTGTTGACCCCTCCCAAGAGAACTCCCCTGTGGAAACTATACCTGGACAAGTTCCGCGACCCCATCATACAAATATTATTGGTAGCTGCGGCCGTCTCGTTGATATTCTCCATCATAAACGGGGAATACATGGAGACGCTGGGTATATTCCTGGCCATATTCCTAGCTACCACCATAGGATTTTACTTTGAGTGTGACGCAGCGAAAAAATTCAGCCTACTCACCGCATTGGGTGAGGAGCAGCCCGTAAAGGTAAGACGAAACGGGAAAGTAATGGAAGTGCCCCGCTGCGACGTAGTGGTGGGAGACGTGATACTGCTGGAAACGGGCGACGAGGTGCCTGCTGACGGAAGGCTCATAGACGTAAACGAGCTACAGATAAATGAGTCGAGCCTCACGGGAGAGCCTATCGCCGACAAGTCCTTGGATCCTGAAGGCGACGGAGATGACCATGGAGCTTATCCCCGCAACGTGGTGTTACGTTCCTCTATGGTCATGTCGGGCAGGGGCGAAGCCGTGGTCACGGCCATTGGAGACGCCACGGAAATAGGAAAGGTGGCCCGAAAGAGCACGGAGAGCACGGCCGTGAAGACTCCGCTGAACATGCAACTGGACAAATTGGCCAAATTCGTATCCAAGATAGGACTCACCGTGTCTTTCGTGGCGTTTGCCATTTTCCTGATACATGACATCTTGGTCAACCCTCTTTGGGAAGGGAATGACTACCTAAGGATGGCCCAGGTGGTATTGAAATACTTCATGATGGCCGTGACGCTCATCGTGATGGCCGTGCCGGAAGGACTGCCCATGACCGTGACGCTGGCCTTGGCACTCAACATGCGACGCATGCTGAAATCGAACAACCTAGTGAGAAAGCTGCACGCCTGTGAAACCATGGGCGCCGTAACCGTCATCTGCACCGACAAGACAGGTACGCTGACCCAAAACAAGATGCAAGTGCAGGACTTCGCCATAGAAAACGAGCAGCTGCTCAATGAGGCTATCGCCTTCAACAGCACCGCTGAACTGGACGGGAACCAAGGTATCGGTAATCCCACGGAAATAGCCTTGTTGCTTTGGCTGCAAGGAAAGGGCGTGGACTATCGCAAACTGAGGGAGAGCGGCAAAGTGGAAAGCCAGCAGCCTTTCTCTACCGAGACGAAATACATGAAGACTGTGGTCACGATTGATGGCCAACGCCATGAGTTCGTGAAAGGCGCTCCCGAGATTGTGATGGGCATGTGCAACCTGTCACAGGAGAAACAAGCGGAGATGCAGAAACTTTTGCTATCCTACCAGGAGAAAGCCATGCGCACGCTGGGTTTCGCCCTTGACGGAAAATGGCAAGGCGTAGCGGCTATCAGCGACCCCATACGTGAAGACGTGCCCGCCGCTGTGGAACGTTGCCAGGGAGCAGGTATCACGGTAAAGATTGTCACGGGCGACACCGTGGCTACCGCCACCGAAATTGGCAGACAAATCGGTCTCTTCGAGGACAAGGCCAACATACCGCCCCACAGCACCATTACCGGTCCCGAGTGGGCGGCCTTGAGCGACGAAGAAGCCTACAAGCGCGCCGCCGAGATAAGAGTGATGTCGAGGGCAAGACCTACCGACAAGCAACGGTTGGTACACATGCTGCAGAAGCGCGGAGAAGTGGTGGCCGTAACAGGTGACGGCACCAACGACGCTCCCGCCTTACACTATGCCCACGTAGGCCTGTCGCTGGGTTCCGGTACGTCCGTGGCCAAGGAAGCGTCAGACATGACCTTGCTCGACGACTCTTTTAGCTCTATCGCCAACGCCGTGATGTGGGGACGCTCTCTCTATAAGAACATCCAGCGTTTCCTCTTTTTCCAATTGGTGGTCAACCTTACCGCCCTGCTCTTGGTGTTGGGAGGCTCGCTCATCGGCACCGAGATGCCCCTCACGGTCACCCAAATACTCTGGGTGAACCTCATCATGGACACCTTCGCCGCCATGGCCTTGGCCTCACTGCCTCCTTCAAGAGAAGTGATGAAAGACAAACCTCGCAAGCAGAGTGACTTCATCATCACTCCAGGCATGGGCAAAGCCATCCTGTGGTGTGGCCTTATCTTCTTCGCGGCCATGTTCGTCTTCCTGTTCTATTGCGAGCGCAATGGCGAGGGTGGCGTAGACAGGCACGAGCTGACATGGTTCTTCACCACGTTCGTAATGCTGCAGTTCTGGAACCTCTTCAACGCCAAGGCCTACGCCAGCCAATATACTGCCTTCCATCGCTTCTTGGCCGACAAAGGCCTGATGCTCGTCTTGCTCTTCATATTGGTAGGACAATGGTTTATCGTTACTTTTGGCGGTGACATGTTCCGCACCGAGCCGCTCAGCTGGAAGGAATGGCTCATCATCTTCGTGGGCACATCTCCCGTGCTGTGGATAGGAGAGTTCATACGTGGCATCTCCCGCATGAAGAAAGCAAAGGCATAAGATGGAGATACGCAACATCATCTTCGATTTGGGCGGCGTATTGGTGAGCCTTGACCAACGACGCTGCATAGAGGCTATGCGGCAAGTAGGCATCGACGCCATTGCCAACTACGTGGAAGAGCGACGTACCGAAGACCTTTTTTACGAGGCGGAGTTAGGCACCATCACCCAACACGGCTTCTGCGAGGAGGTGCGTAGGCTCACTGGAACCACGCCAAGAGACGAAGACATCGTATGGGCGTGGAACCAGCTGCTCGGAGAAATCACGTCCGAGCGCAAGCAAAGACTTTGGGAACTGAAACAAAAAGGTTTTCGTCTCTTCCTGCTGAGCAACACAAACGTGATGCATTGGCAGTATTGCGCGGAAGAACTGTTCCCCGACCGCTTCAGGGTAGTGGAGGATTACTTCGAGAAGGTGTTCCTGTCCTACCAGATGCATCTATCCAAACCCAACACGGATATCTTCACCGAGGTGTTGTCCGAAGCGGGAATAGAGGCGGAAGAGACCCTGTTCATCGATGACGCTAACGCCAACTGTCAAGCGGCAGAATTACTGGGCATACACACCTATTATAATAAGCGCATAGACGACTGGTTGTCGCTATAGCCCCACGAAAAGAGTATAGAGGCGGACATGAGAATCATACACGTTGACGAACATACCAAGCTCACCGAGCCTTGCATAGCCACCATCGGCTTCTTTGATGGCGTGCATCGCGGCCATCGCTTCTTGATAGACCACCTGAAAAAGACCGCCCAAGAGGATGGTCTGCAGTCCATGGTCATCACCTTCGATGAGCATCCCCGCAAAGTATTGCGAAGTGATTACCAACCACGATTGCTTTCCACGCTGGACGGCAAACTCACCCTGCTCTCAAAAACCAACATCGACATCGTGGCCGTGCTGCACTTCGATCTCCATCTAGCCGCGCTCTCCGCCAAAGATTTCATGAATGCCGTGCTCAAGGAGCAGCTCAACGTGCGTAAGCTCTACATAGGTTATGACCATCGCTTCGGACACAACCGCAAAGAGGGCTTCGATGACTACGTGAGATATGGCAGGGAATTGGGCATGGAGATACTGCGCTCCAACGCCTTCATCTTGAACGGGGTGAACGTAAGCTCCTCTGTGGTGCGTTCCTTCCTGCAAGACGGAGAGGTGGAAATGGCCGCCCAGTGCCTTGGCTACCCCTATACACTTTTGGGAAAGGTGGAACACGGCCAGCAGGAAGGCCGCAAATTGGGTTATCCTACAGCCAACATCAACACCTCAGGCTATGGCCAGCTGATTCCCGCCCCTGGTGTTTACGCCGTAAAGGTGATGTTGCGCAACCAAATGACTCAATTCCACGGCATGATGAATATCGGCACCAGGCCCACTTTCGAGGGGCATGCTCTCTCGCTGGAAGTACATATCTTCAATTTCCAAGGCAATCTCTATGGACAGGAACTCAAGGTGAGTTTCATCCATCGCATACGTTCCGAACAAAAATTTTCCACCCCAGAGGCTCTCGCCCATCAGCTGGAACGGGATGCCAAGCTGGTGGAAGAACAATTTGATAAAGAAAACGATTTATGAATAAAGTAGTAAAAAGCATTCTTGACGCCATTCTCTACGTCATCACCTTCATCGTCGTGCAACTCGTTGTGCAATTGGCGGGCGCGGGCATCTACTCCGCCATCAACGACACGCCCTTCGAGCAACTATTGCAGGGCATGGGCACGGGCGACTACAGCGACCTGGTCATCACCACCAGCCTCATCAGCAGCGTCATCACGCTGATAATCTTCGTGTTGCTGAAATGGGCGCATACAGACCGTGCGTATCTGGCCAGCCGTCCTTGGGGAACTTTGGTGTGGGTCATTCTCTTCTCGCTGGGCACCATATTACCCTTGCAATGGCTCTATGAGCAAATGCAAGTGATTATGCCAGAGAACTACGAACAGCTTTTCCAGGGCATCATGTCCAATCCCTCCGGCTACTTGGTCATCGGCATCTTGGCTCCGCTAGTGGAAGAAATCGTATTCCGAGGTGCCCTCTTGCGTCGTCTGCTCCAAGTAATGGGCGGCAAACTCCATTGGGTGGCCATCTTCATCTCGGCATTCCTCTTTGGGCTTGTGCATGGCAACATAGCCCAATTCGTCCATGCGCTCATCTTGGGATGCGCCCTCGGATGGATGTATTACCGCACGCATAGCGTTGTGCCGGGCATTGTGCTCCACTGGGTCAACAACACCGTTGCCTATGCGATGTTCTATGTGATGCCCTGGACGGCCGAGGGAGAACTTATTGACCTGTTCCATGGCGACAGCCACACCATGCTCATGGCCTTGGGCTTCTCGCTTTGCATCCTGTTGCCCAGCCTCTACCAACTGTCTTGGCGCTTACGCCCCGCGGACTAATCTTCTTTTGGCAGGGCTCCTTCCAGGCGCAAGAGATACTTCTTGCGCTCGATGCCTTCTCCATAACCTCCCAATCCATGCGCTGCCACAACACGATGGCAGGGTATAAGGATGGGGAGGGGATTGTGATGATTGGCTCCACCCACCGCCCTTGCGCCCTTAGGGCAACCCATTCTGCGGGCTTGCTCCCCATAGCTGATGGTCTCGCCATAGGGTATCTGTCGCAGTACCTGCCAGGCTTTTCGCTGAAAGTCAGTGCCTAAAGGGCATAGGGGCAAATCGAAATCACGGCGTTCTCCCTTGAAATACTGTTCCAATTGCCGTAATGTCTCCATTGCCATCCGCCCGTCTTCCCCGTCAACGCACGAGCACGCTTGCGCTTCCGCTGTATAACTACCAACGGCCTGCGTTTCTTCATCTGTGAATTCCAAATGGGTAACATGCCCATTTTCCACCATAATACGCACCAAGCCTATCGGGGAGGAGAAAAACGCTTGCTTCATGTCATATATATTATATATTAATAATGTATGGCTCACTATCGCATCAGCAAATGATACGTGCCTCCCGCCAAGGCCTTTATCACTCCTTTCATCTCTAACGAGAAAAGAAGCGCGGTCAACTTGCCTATAGGAATGTTAGCCTGTACGGCCAACATATTTATCTGCAGGTCATTGTGCGCCTGCAATGCGTTCACCACAACCTGTTCCTCGTCGCTCAACTCCGGAAAGATTTCCCTTTCTATCCCCTGCTTGCGCGCTTTGCCTAAGGCCATATCCGTTTCCCACCCCATGGCCTGAACAAAATCACTGGCCGTGAGTAGCAAGGAAGCACCATTATTCATGATAAGCCGATTACAACCCTCGGAATATACATCTCCCAACCTGCCCGGGAAAGCGAATACCTCCCGGCCATAACTTTGCGAGATACCCGCCGTAATCAGTCCACCGCCCTTGGCGGCGCTCTCCACCAAGACACAAGCGTCGCTGATGCCCGCCACGATGCGGTTGCGTCTCACGAAGTTTATCTTGTCCACCTTGCTTTGTGTCAAGAACTCTGTCAACAATCCGCCTTGTGTCAACATGCGCACCGCGGTCTCCCTATGGCGGGTAGGATAAAGTTCGTCCAGACCATGGGCCAACACGCCTATGGTCTCATAGCCGTTGGCCAGGGCTTGCCGATGCGCATGGATATCCACGCCATAGGCCAAGCCACTCACGATAAGCACTTGTGGGCAAAGTTCCTTCAGTTCCCTGATGAAGCGGGCGATAACCTCCTGCCCATAGACCGTGCAATGGCGAGTGCCCACGATATTAATGACCCGCAGCTGGTTGAGGTTGGCGTTTCCCTTGTAGAACAACACCAATGGGGCATCGTCCACATCTCTCAGACGGTCGGGATAGTTCTCGTCGTTCAGCGGCAGCGGCGTGATGCCATACTTCATGTCGTATTCGAGTTCCACTTCCGCCCGTTTCAACGCCTCGTCAGTATTTTGCAACGCGGTCACTAGCCTGTCTGTGGCATCCGGCAATATGTCCCTGATGTCATGCCGATGCTCCATCACGGCGGTGGCGGAGCCTAGCGTGCGATAGAGTTGCAACAACCCTGTCAAGGAAAAATAGTTCAACCTCGATAGCGCGATGGCGTTGATCACTTCTTGCTGATCCATGTCATTTCCTCCTTAAATATTCATAACCGAAGCGACAGCGCAAACATTCCTTGCGGTCACAATATTCTTTTTTCAGCTGTATCAACGCCTGGCTGTCACCTGCGTTCTGCACGATGAGGCCGCATTGCTGCCACATACGCACGATGCTATTATTCTCCGCCTTCACTTGCTCCAGGAAGTCGAAAGCCCTTTCACATAGCCGCTCGTCCATCTTATGCCGCCCATAAGCGAAAAACATTGGAACCACGGTATTGATCAATATCAGGTTCTGGGAGAACACGGAGAGATTTTTCTCGTTCCTTACGCTTGTGCTGCCAAAGGTGTAATGCGTCTCCCAGTAAGGGGTCACTTGGGTGGCGATTACCTCGCGTGCCTTCTCCAGGTCCGTGGCTTCCAGCAGCTGGCTCAGTCCAGCCTTGCGCTGATGGTAAAGCGACACGAGCTGCGAGAGACGGATATGGGGGAAGTTTTGCGGCCTCAAGCGCAAAAAGCGCCACAACTTGGCGTCTATGGGACGCAACGAGAACTTGTGCGCCAAGTATTTGTATTCCTCTTGCAATTTCTGGAAATAACCTTCTGCCAACGCGTCAGCGCGATAGCGTTCGGGGATGGTGTTGATATCCAGAAGACCCGCTTGTCCCATGAAGAAGGCTTCCACCTGGAAAATATTGTCTCGATGATGGGCTACAGCCTGCAAAGGGACATGCAAAGCCCATTCCTCAAACACGTCGCTATTGATGCCAAAGCCGAAATTGCGAGCCAAGGTAACAAAATACGCGGCCTCCCATGAGCCATCACACTTTTCCACTCTCTTGCGGATGTCCTCTGTTTTCCTTTCCAGTCTTTCCACCTGCAAAGCACTCATCCACCCATGTATAGTGAGGGTGGGAAGCTCGGGGATTATCCTATGGCAACGTGGATATTTGTCTTCCCTCGCCAATTCTTCAAAATGCTCCTGTACACGGGCAGGCACATCCAGCCTCATCTGGCAGAGCGGCTTGCCTTGCGAGTTTACCGCGATGGCATCGATATCACCACATACATGCAATATCACGTTATCATACCTCGCGTCTTTTTCGTGTCCATGCAGAAACCAATCACTGGCCTTTTCGTGTATCTCCACGTTGCCCACCCATAGGGTATCTCCTATCTTCAGCTTGGCGTTGAAGAAGTCTGGGCCCGCGTCTATGTTGTGCAAGCCAGGGTCTATCACTTCCACGCCCAATCCCTCTTGGGTCACCAACCCCTCTAATGGGTACAACTTGTGCTTCCACACATAGTGTAGTAATGCCTCCATATAACCTTTCCTCTGTTATCCCACTATTCCGACCGCCTGTGATTGGCGAAATAAGGCAGGAAAGCCCTGTCGTATTCCTCGCTGTTGGCGAGCTTTCCATTCACCAGACACACCAGTTCTACCGTGGCTTTCAGGCATAGCGCCTCGTCTGCTTCCCTAAAGATATCTTGGTGAAATACGTATCGAATGCCTTGTTTCTCTATCCAAAGGCGGGAGATGAGATTGTCGTCACAACGCAACGGCGATTTATATCGCAAGTCCATACGAGCCACCACGGCATCCACGCCTCGCTGGTGCATCTCGGCAAAGCTCAATCCCGCCTGGCGCAAAAACCTGTGGCGGGTGTGCTCCAGGTAATGCAAGTAGTTGGCGTTGTTGACTATTCCCTCGATATCGCACTCGTAATCGCGTACTTCCATGCGTGTCTCATAGACATATTTATCACTCATAACTGACTTATTTCATTATAAAACCATACAAAAATACATAAATTTCCTGGATTTTACCGATAAACGCATGATTTTATAAACAAAAAAGGTTACCTTCGCGCTAGTCTAAACACAAATAAAACATGAAGATAGCGTTGATAGGCTACGGCAAGATGGGGCACATGATAGAGCAGATAGCCCTGAGCCGTGGACATGAAATCGTTTGTAAGATAGATATTGACAATCCAGAGGACTTTGATAGCCCCGCGTTCGCCAGTGCCGACGTGGCCATAGAGTTCACCAATCCCACCGCCGCCTATGGCAATTACCTGAAGGCTTTTAGCCATGGGGTGAAAGTGGTCAGCGGCAGCACTGGATGGATGAAAGACCATCGCGAGGACGTGGAAAGGCTTTGCCGAGAGGAAGGCAACACCTTGTTCTGGGCGAGCAACTTCTCTATCGGCGTGGCTATCTTCCAGGCGATAAACCGTTACTTGGCCAACATCATGAACGGCTTTACCCAATATGATGTCTGCATGCAAGAGACGCACCACGTACATAAGCTGGACGCACCCAGCGGTACCGCCATCACCCTGGCCGAGGAAATCGTGGAGCGCATTGACCGCAAGAAAGACTGGAAGCGGGGAGTCACCATCTGGACAGAGGACGGCCATGAGGACGAAGGCGAGCAGACCACCAAGGAAGACTTGGTCATCAACTGCGTGAGAGACGGAGAAGTGCCTGGCATTCACGCCATCATGTATGACAGCGAGGCCGACATGATTACCATCGAGCACAGCGCGCACTCCCGCCAAGGATTTGCCCTAGGCGCGGTATTGGCGGCAGAGTATACCAAAGACCACCAAGGTCTGCTCTCCACAAACGACTTGTTTAAATTCTAAACCCAAAATCCACTCTACGCCATGACAGAAAAGCGGAATGCCTCACGCAAGATAACCGACAGGCGGAAAGCCAAGCTCAACATGAAGCGCCAATGGGCGAAATTCATCGTGGTCACCCTGCTCTACTTGCTCTTCCTTTACTGGGTAGGCAGCTGGTGGGGGCTCTTGGTAGTGCCTTTTATCTATGACGTTTACATCTCCAAGAAGATACGCTGGCAGTGGTGGAAGGACTCCGAAGGCCCCGTGCGCTTCATCATGTCGTGGGTAGACGCGTTGGTGTTCGCCTTGATAGCGGTATATTTCATCAACCAATTCTTCTTCCAGAACTACGTAATACCCTCCTCCTCCCTGGAAAAAAGCCTGCTGACAGGCGACTACCTGTTTGTGTCGAAGGTAAGTTATGGCCCTCGCATTCCGCAGACCCCACTTACCATGCCGCTCACGCAGCACACCCTGCCTATCATCAACACCAAGAGTTACCTGGACTGGCCCCATTGGGACTATCGCAGGGTAAAAGGACTGGGAAAGGTAAAGCTGAATGACATCGTGGTGTTCAACTACCCATCGGGCGACACTTTGGTAAACGAACCTCGCTACCAGGCGGCTGATTATTATGGCCAACTGGTCTATCCCATAGGCGAACAGCTCTACGAGGAGCTGGCAGGCCATCCCGCGGACGTAAGCAAGATGAACCTGCTGCAACAAAGAGCCTACTTCGAGAAAGTTTACGCGATGGGGCGAAAATATATCAAAGACAATCCCCGTGAGTTCGGCGACATCATCTCCCGCCCCACAGACCGTAGGGAAAACTACGTGAAGCGCTGCGTCGGACTGCCTGGGCAGACCTTGCAAATCAAGAACCGCATCATCTACCTGGACGGCAAACCCAACAAGGAGCCGGACAATGTGCAATACACCTATTATATAAAGCTGAAGGAAAGCCTGCCCATCGAACTGATGGATGAGCTGGGAATCACCAACGAAGACCTGACTTCCCTCAATCAATACGGATACATGCCGTTGACCCAGAAGGCCTACCAGGCTCTCAAGGCTCGCACAGACCTGGTGGAAAGCATCCGCATCAACGAGGACGCCACCGTGGGAGACCTTTACCCGCTCAACATGGTAACGGGCTGGACCCGCGACAACTATGGTCCCGTGTGGATACCCAAAAAGGGAGAGACCCTCAAGCTATCCTTGCAAAACATCGCCATCTATGAGCGTTGCATCAAGGTATACGAAGACAACGACCTGGAGGTGAAGAATGGGCAGATATACATCAATGGTAGGTTGGCGGACAGCTACACCTTCAAGATGGACTATTATTGGATGATGGGCGACAACAGGCACAACTCCGCCGACTCCCGCTACTGGGGCTTCGTGCCGGAAGACCACATCGTGGGCAAGCCCATATTCATCTGGTGGAGCCACAATCCCGACCGTCCAGGGTTCAGCGGCATAAGGTGGAATCGACTCTTTACCTTAGTAGACAACATCAAGTAATTGAAATATGTGAAGTTCCTCCTTGCACTGGCGGTATGCCTATGCCTGGCATGGGCGATACACGCCTTCGCGCTCACGGTCTATGCCGTAAGCGACGATGGGCTGGCACCCACCATGAGGAAAGGAAACAGGGTAATCGTGAACCGCCTATCCACTATAACGCCCAAGAAAGGAGACTTCATTGTCTATACAGACTCTACCTACAACTACCTGGCGGAAATCATCAAGCTGCCCGGAGACACCATAGCCTTGGGCGGCAACCAGTATCGGATACCTGAGGTATGTTGTGACCGCTGCCAAAGCACGGACTGCCGCCTCTACTTCGTCAAGACCTCGGCGGGACATCAGTTGGTATACAAACACCAAATTATAGGCAAGGCGTTCCGCGTCTTCTGACACGCCTTCCGAACAAAACCAACCATGAGCACCACAGCGCTACTATCCACCACCTACTTCGGCCCTATCCAGTGGTACCAGAAACTCTATCGGCACGACGAATGCCGCATAGAACGCATGGAGAGCTTCCAAAAGCAAACCTATCGCAATCGCTGTGTCATCGCCACCACCAATGGGCCGCAATCACTTACCCTGCCTATTGAACGAGGCCCACGACTCATAAGAGACATCCAGATATCTGACCACGGAAACTGGAGACACTTGCACTGGAACGCCCTTTGTTCCGCTTACGGAGAAAGCCCTTTCTTCGAGTTCTACGCCGATGACATCAGGCCTTTCTTTGAGCGGAAATGGAAATACCTTTTCGACTATAACTGGGACATCGCGCAAACGATGTGCCAGTTGCTTGACATCCATCCGCTCCTGTCTCCCACGGAAGACTACTTGCCCGAGGCGGACAACGATTTCAGGAACGCCATCCAACCCAAACATCCCGCGGAAGACCCTGGTTTCATGCCTCGCCGTTACTATCAGGTCTATGAAAGGAAACTGGGCTTCCTGCCCAATCTCTCTATCCTAGACCTGCTTTTCAACATGGGCAACGAGGCCATTTTCTATCTGTAAGCCCCTCCCCCTATACTTTCTTCCCCTTCGACTCCTTTGCCTACATGGGCCATGCGCGCATAAAGAAACCGCGGGCGCATAGCTCGTAAATCATGTTTACACTGTATATAAATCGCATTTGCATAGTCTATAAACCGCGAGATAATAGCTAACTTCCGCATTCCACGACGTGAAATATGTATTCCACGACGTGGAATGGCTGTTTCACGTCGTGGAATAGCTATTTCACGTCGTGAAACAGATTTAGGAGCTAACTCCCCGCGACTTATAGAGTATCTGAAAACGATTTATAACCATAGTTTTTACATGCGCAAAAGCTATATACCAGAACACCAAAAGGCTTGTGCACATTTGTGCACAATGGCGAAAGGGATACAAAAAAATGCCCGTTTCACCGATGAAACGGGCATTTCCTGCGTCAATTCTCTATTGATAAATGAGCGTAAAAAGGTTGTCAGGAGCGAAAAGGTCGGCTGCCACCCGCTGAATTCCATCTGCCGTGACCTCGTCTATATGGCGATAGAGGGCGTGAACGTCCTTCTCCCATCCATAGTGGAGAAAGCTCTTGCCGAAGTCGAGGGCAAAGCTCTCGCGGTTGTCGCAAGCCACTCCTATCTGTCCCTTTATCTGTTTCTTGGCCTTGGCCAGTTGCATGGGCGTGAGGGGAGAATTGATAATCTTGTCCAGTTCCCCGCGCACCAAGCGGAGACACTTGGCGACATCTTTCTGGTCACAGCCGAAATAAACGTTCCACATGCCCGTATCGCCATAACTCACCATATTACTCTCCACGGTATAGACCATGCCATGTCGCTCACGCAACGAAAGATTGAGACGGGCGCTCAAGCCAGGGCCGCCGAGGATGTTATTCAACAGGTAGAGCGTGATACGTCGCTCGTCATGGATGGGATATGCCCTCGCCCCCAACATGACATGCGCCTGATGGGTGCCCTTGTCTACCACTCTCGTCTGGGGAGAAGTCTGGGGCAACTCGGGGCACTTTCTTTCCGGACGGGAAGCGGCAGGAATATCCGCGGTATGCCGCTCCAACAACTTCACCAAGCGGGAGAAGTCCACGTCGCCATAGGCAAAGAACACCGCGTTGGAAGGGACATAATGTCTCCTGGCGAACGAGAGGGCGTCCTGGGTGGTATAAGCCCGCACCCTTTCCGCCGTACCCAATATGTTATGGCCAAGAGGATGGCCACGGAACACCATGTTCTCGAATTCATCGTAAATCAATTCGGCTGGAGAGTCATTGTAACTCTCGATTTCATCGCATATCACCTCCACTTCCTTGTCAAGCTCATTCTGCGGATAGACGGAGCGGAAAACGATATCGCTGAGCAGGTCGACGGCCTTGGCCACGTGGTCTTTCAAGATGGCGGCATAGTAGACAGTGTCCTCTTTGTTGGTGAATGCGTTCAAGTCACCGCCCACACTCTCCAGGCAGTTCAAGACATGCCAAGCCTTGCGCCTTGCCGTCCCCTTGAACGTGGCGTGCTCGCAGAAGTGGGCCAAGCCCTCCTGCCCTGTTTCCTCGTCACGCGTTCCCGCCCGCAACTGATAGCCACAGTAGACCACCGGCGACTCGCTAGGCAAGTGGATGACACGCAATCCGTTGGCCAATGTATAAGTATTGTATCTCATTTCAGGCGCGAAATTACGAAAAAACCACAGGAAAAGGGCACTTTTCCTCCCAAAACACGCCTACTTTCAAAACTTCTCACTACTTTCGCGGCAATTTCAAGCCGCCAGGACGCGGCTCGGGGACAACAAAACAGCAGCTTATGAACGGCATAGAACAACAGATGGTCATCCTCTTCATCATCGTGGTGGTGGGATATATATTGCGGAAGATAGGCATGATGGGCGAAGAATTTGACGGAAAGCTCTCCAACTTCGTCATAGACGTGGCCTGCCCCTGCCTTATTCTCAGCTCCACCATGGGCGACAAGCTGCCCGACAAGCACATGATATTGCCCCTGCTACTCATCAGCTGCGCCAGTTACGCCATCCTCTTGCTGGCCGCCATCACGCTGCCCAGGCTTCTCCCCATACAAAAAAGCTCGCGGGGGCTCTACAGTTTCATGATTACTTTCGGAAACGTAGGTTTCATCGGCTATCCCATCGTGGCCGCCATCTTTGGCCCAGAGGCCATCTTCTATGCCGTGATACTCAATTTCCCCAACACTTTCCTGGTGTTCACGTTTGGCGTAAGTTTCATAGCGGGCAGTTCTGGAAAGTCATCGTTCAACTGGAAAAGACTGGTGTCACCCGCCATGATTTGCTCTTACATATCCATCCTTATCGTGGCGATGGAATGGAAAGTCTCGCCCGTTATCAGCGAACCCTGCCGCCTATTAGGCAACATCACCATTCCTGGCGCTTTGCTGCTCATCGGCTCGTCTATGGCCACCATCCCCGTCAGGGAACTGGGCGGCAGCAAGGCTATCTATATGCTCTCGCTCCTCAGGCTATTCCTCATCCCGCTCCTGTTATTCTACATATTTAACGCCATAGGCTTCGACCACCGCGTCAACGCCATCAACACCGTGGTGTGCGCCATGCCCGTAGCGTCTTACGGAACGCTTTTCTGCATCCGTTACCACAAAGATGTCACCACCATGGCCGAAGCCACCTTCATCACCACCCTACTCTCCCTCTTCTCCGTCCCGCTGCTTAGCCTGGTGCTATAGGCTGTCCCATAAGGGAAAGCGGGGACAGGCAAGCCGCACGGGAAATATTCCCTTGCCGAAATCACGCACGAGAAAGAGAATTCCCCATCGAAAAAGTAGGGGAAAAACAAACGGCAAAGCATGGCGTTACGAAATTTTTTATTACCTTTGCGGACATCAAAACTTAACTCGACATGAATAGAAAGGTCATAGGAATAGGGGAAACCGTACTCGACATTATTTTCCGAGGCAACCAGCCCATCAGCGCGGTGCCAGGAGGCTCCACTTACAACGCCTGCATCTCGTTGGGAAGAGCGGGCATTGAGACTACTTTCATTTCCGTAACAGGCAATGACCGAGTGGGGCGAAATATCATAGACTTCCTGAAAGAGAACGGGGTAAACGCGGATAACGTGAATATCTTCCCCGATTCCAAGTCACCGCTCTCACTGGCTTTCCTGGACGAGAACAACAACGCTGAATACCTGTTCTACAAAGACCACCCTCACGACAGGCTGGAGTTTACCCACCCAGACATACAACCTGGGGATATCGTCTTATTCGGTTCCTTCTTCGCGCTCAACCCCGTAATACGTCCCCAAATGGCAGGCTTCCTGGAATACGCGCAACGCAAGGGGGCAATCTTGTACTATGACGTGAACTTCCGCAGTTCCCATCGGGATGAAATCATGAAGATAACGCCTAACTTACTGGAAAACCTGGAATTTACCGACATCGTAAGGGGAAGCGATGAAGACTTCAATATTCTCTACAAGAAAGACGACCCCGACAAGGTATACGCGACAGAGCTATCCTTCTATTGCAAGAAATTCATCTGCACCAGGGGAGTCAACCCTATCGTGGTAAGAGCGGAGAACGGCTTCCGCAAAGAATACCCCACACCCCAGGCAAAAACCGTGAGCACCATTGGGGCGGGCGACAATTTCAACGCGGGCTTTATCTATGGCATGCTCAAGCAGGGCATTACCCGGGAAGACATTGACAGAGGACTCAACGAAACACAATGGGACAGCCTCATCAGCATGGGGCAAGCCTTCTCGGCGGAATGCTGCAAGGACATCTACAACTATATCAGCAAGGACTTTGGCATGTCCTTGCGCTAAAACAAACAAAAGCAAAAGAAAATGATCAACATCACGAACGAGACCTACTATGTAGGCGTAAACGACAGAAACAAGAACTTATTCGAGGGGCTTTGGCCTTTACCCGATGGCGTGAGCTATAACTCTTATCTCATCGTAGACGAGAAGGTCTGCCTGATAGACACAGTGGAGGTGGACTTCTTCAGCCAATTCCTGGAGAACATCCAAGAAGTAATCGGCGACCGCGAGATAGACTACCTGGTGGTAAACCACATGGAGCCTGACCACAGCGGCAGCCTGGCACTCATCAAAAAGTATTTCCCTGGAATAAAAATACTGGGAAACAAGAAGACCTTTGGCATGATAGAGGGTTTCTATGGCATAGACAATGACGGACAAGAAGTGAAAAACGGGGAGACCCTCTCACTTGGCAAACACGAATTGCAGTTCCATCTCACCCCCATGGTGCATTGGCCAGAGACCATGATGACACTGGACATCACTACCCATACGCTCTTCTCGGGTGACGCTTTCGGCTGCTTTGGCGCCTTGAATGGCGGCGTGATAGACTCAGAGATATGCTGTGACAACTTCTGGCTGGAAATGGTACGCTACTATTCCAACATCGTAGGCAAGTATGGCACTCCCGTGCAGAACGCCCTGAAGAAGCTGGCCGGCGCGCGAATCGACTATATCTGCAGCACGCATGGGCCTGTCTGGCGTGACTATAAAGACAAGGTGATTGCCATGTACGACCGCATGTCCAAGTATGAGACCGAGCCAGGACTGGTAATCTGCTATGGAACAATGTATGGCAACACGGAGCGCATGGCGGAAATTATCGCCCAGGCAGCAAGCCAGAATGGCGTGAAAAACATCGTGCTCTACAATATATCAAAAACGCACCACTCTTATATCCTGCGCGATATATTCCGCTATCAGGGACTTATCGTGGGCGCGCCCACTTACAACGCAGGGCTTTATCACGAGATGGAAGTGCTGCTGTCGGAGATAGCCAACTATGACATCAAGGGCAATCATCTCCTGGGATGGTTTGGCTCGCACTCGTGGGCAAGCAAAGCGGTGGGAAAGATACAGGAGTGGAACGAAAAGCGACTGCACTTTGAGCCTGTAGGCGTTCCTGTAGACATGAAGCAGGGCATTACGCCTGAAACCCGCCAGGCTTGCCAGGCACTGGGCAAGGCCATGGCTGAGCGGCTGCCAAGGCAATAAACACAGACTTGTTCGTTATAGAGCTTGCCGACGATGGGCACATCATCGGCAAGCAAAAGGCTTGTGTTATCACTCCGCCAACTCGCGCTGGAGGTCTGCCAATGAGGAGACCACTTTAAGATGGTCTTGCCAATGCCCCCTTATCATGCCTTGTGATTGCATCGCGTCCAGCAAGTTGATAAGCGGGGCATAAAAATGCTCCATGTCATAGAGAAAAACAGGCTTGCGGTGATAGCCTATGGTGCGAGAAGCCATCACGGTAAACACCTCGTCAAGCGTGCCTACCCCTCCTGGCAAAGCTACCAACACGTCACTTTGCGCCAAAATAAGGTCTTTGCGGTCGGAAAGATTATCGCAGGGAATCTCCACATCCACGTATTGGCTCACGCCGCCACGCTCCTCCACGATAGTGGGTATCACGCCTATCGTCATGCCACCTTCCGCTTTCACGGCTTGGGCTATGCGTTCCATCAAGCCCAAGTTGCAACCACCAAACACCAACGAATGGCCCGCCTTGCCAATCCAATGCCCCAACTCTTCCGTGGCGGTGATAAAAACGGGATTTATATGGCTATTAGCCGAACAAAATATACCTATCTTCATGCTGTTTTCCAATTCTATGACCTGGCAAAGGTACTTTTTTTACGTCAAAAGCGCAAATATTCAACGAAAAAAGTACTAAACCCATTCTTTTTCACTAACTTCGCGGCCATTATCGACAGAGAGCGCATTGCCCTATATGATTACATAATGACGGGAAATGGCAGTAGCCGTTTATATGTTTCGCATGGCAAGGAACACAAATTGCCAATATTGATGTAAGAAGATGTAGGATAGCATGTCAGTTCTGTCATTATGTGTTATATAAAACAAATTCCAAACAGAATGAAGACATTTGAAGAATTGGGTGTGAACGAAGAGATTCGTCATGCCATCGAGGAATTGGGCTTTGAGCATCCCATGCCCGTACAAGAGGAGGTAATTCCCTATTTGCTCGGCAACAAAAATGATGTGATAGCGTTGGCGCAGACGGGTACCGGAAAAACAGCGGCCTACGGACTGCCCATCATCCAGAAGGTAAACCCCGAGAGCAACGCCACGCAGGCGTTGATACTCAGTCCTACCCGTGAACTTTGCGTGCAAATAGCGGATGACCTGAGAGATTTCTCCAAATACATAAAGGGATTACACGTAGTGCCCGTATATGGAGGAGCGGACATCGGCGGACAGATCAGAACCCTGAAACATGGCGTACAGATTATAGTGGCTACGCCTGGACGCTTGATAGACCTAATGAACCGTGGCGTGGCAAACCTTGAGGATGTCAACAACGTGGTGCTTGACGAAGCGGACGAGATGCTCAACATGGGCTTCACGGAATCCATAGACGCCATCTTCGAGAAGTTACCCGAAAACCATAACACATTGCTCTTCTCCGCCACCATGAGCAAGGAGATAGAGCGCATCGCCAAGAACTACCTGCATGACTACAAGGAAATCGTGGTAGGCAGCCGCAACGAGGGAGCTGAACACGTAAACCATATCTACTACATGGTGCATGCCAAGGACAAGTACTTGGCTCTTAAGCGTGTAGTGGATTTCCACCCACGCATCTATGCCATCATCTTCTGCCGCACGAAGCTGGAGACGCAAGAGATAGCCGACAAGCTGATAAAGGACGGTTACAACGCGGAGTCCTTGCATGGTGACTTGAGCCAGCAGCAACGCGACCTCACGATGCAGAAGTTCCGCAAGCACACTGTACAGCTCTTGGTGGCCACAGACGTGGCAGCCCGTGGCTTGGACGTGGACGATCTTACCCATGTCATCAATTATGGCTTGCCCGATGACATAGAGAGCTACACTCACCGTAGCGGCCGTACGGGACGAGCTGGCAAGAAAGGTACTTCCATCAGCATCATACACAGCCGCGAGAAGTTCAAGGTGCGCCAGATAGAGAAGCAGATAGGCAAGGAATTCGTGGACGGCACACTGCCCACCGCGGAGGAAATCTGCAAGAAACAGCTTTATAAGGCCATGGACAACATCATGAAGGCCGACGTGGACGAGGAGGAGATAGCCCCCTACATGGAGGAAATCATGCGCCAGTTCGCCTATATCGACAAGGAAGACATCATCAAGAAGATGGTAACCATCTACTTTGGCCGCTTCCTGGACTACTACAAGAACGCGCCCGAAATAGAGAAACCGACTGGCAGCAAGCGAGAGAAGGACGGCAAAGAGCGCAAACAGCGCACACAGGGCGGCGGAAGCCGAGGCAAGCGCGAGGCGGAACCAGGCTTCCAACGACTGTTCATCAACCTGGGTAAGGCAGACGGCTTCTACCCCGGGGAAATCATGCAGTTCATCAACAAGCACGTAAGGGGGCACGTTGAAGTGGGCCACATAGACCTCTTGCAGAAGTTCTCCTACATAGAAGTGCCCGAGGAAGATGGCCGCAAGGTGATGAACGCCCTGAGCGGAACGAAATACAAGGGGCGCATCGTGCGCTGCAACGACGCTGAAGACGAGGGCCATGGCCGTGGCACCCGCAAGCAGGAGCGCAGAAGCGAGGCTGGCCGTGGTGCCCGCGGAAATAGAAGCGAACGCAAGAGCCGTGCGAAAGCCTCCCTTCCACAAGAGGACATGACCGATTGGCGTTCACTCATCAACGGCAGCAACAACGTGAAACTGAAAGGCGAAGAGCCAGATTTCTCAGAAGAGGGCTGGGCACGCCGCAAGCGCAAGTAATTTTTTCTCTTCTCTCTATATATAATATGTATAAGAGAACCATAAAAATACTCCTCATGGCGTGGGCGACACTGCTGTCGCTCACGTCTTGCATATCGGGAGGAGATGAAGACTACCAGGCTCCCCCTATGATGGAAAAGGGCACGGAAGCACCCGACTTCACCATCAGCACCGCAGGAGAAGGCGAAGCCTATACACTAAGTTCCCTGCGGGGAAAATATGTTTTCCTGGAGTTCTGGGCTTCATGGTGTCCCGATTGCCAAAGCGTAACAAACAGGGTGACATATCTTTTTGACACCTATGCGTCAGACAACTTGGTGTTTTTGGGAGTTTCATTTGATCACACACAAGAGGAACTGCAAACATACACCACAGAGCATAGCATGGATTGGCCTCACCAATGGGAGCCGCTCGGCATGAAAGGCTCATCTATCGCACAAGCTTACAACGTGCAATGGATTCCCACTTTCTACCTGATAGACCCATCGGGGAAAATAGTGAAGGGTTCCGTGGAAGTGGGCGAAATGGAGACGATACTCCATGACATGGCTGAAGACTTCTAAGCCAACAGCCGCTTGCAATCATCCAGTATGGCGGTGAGTTCCGCCATGGTTGCGGCGCGCAGCATGGCGATGCGGGTCTGCCTGAAGTTTGGTATTCCCTTGAATACGGGGCTTGCTGCCAAATGCCTCCGGGTGTGCAGTATGCCCCGATACTCGTCTATGCGCTCCACGTTGATACGTAATTGCTCTTCAAGTATTGCAATCTTTTGGGCAGCGGACATGGGATGAGCGTCGGGGTTGCCGTCCAGATAATCCCTCACTTCCTGGAACACCCAAGGCCGCCCAAACGTGGCGCGCCCTATCATCACGGCATCTACGCCATAGTCCTCAAAGGCCCGTTTGGCCTCCTCGGGCGTAGTGATGTCGCCATTGCCGATAATGGGAATATGGACGCGAGGATTGTTTTTCACCTCTCCTATCAATGACCAATCGGCCTGTCCTGTATACATCTGCGAACGGGTGCGCCCATGAATCGTGAGCGCCTGTATGCCGCAGTCTTGCAACCGCTCAGCCAGGTCGGTAATAATAAGGTGCTCGCTGTCCCATCCCAAGCGGGTTTTCACGGTCACGGGGACGCTGACGGCCTTCACCACTTCCTTGGTGATATTGAGCAACAGGGGGATGTCACGCAACATGCCCGCCCCCGCGCCTTTTCCCGCCACTTTCTTCACGGGACAACCGAAGTTGAGGTCTATCACGTCAGGCTTGGCTTGCTCCACGATTCGCGCCGCCTCCACCATGTCCTCCACGGTGCGCCCGTAAATCTGTATGCCCACGGGCCGTTCCTCGTCACTGATGGTGAGCTTGCTAACGGTAGACTTAACGGAGCGCACCAAGGCCTCCGCGGAGACGAACTCCGTGTATACCATGGCGGTGCCATATCGCTTGCACAGGTGGCGGAAGCCTATGTCGGTCACGTCCTCCATAGGAGCCAAGAACAAGGGCCTTTCGCCCAAATCAATATTTCCTATCCTCATATCGAGTCGCGAATTTACGAAGTTTCCCCGACATGGCAAGGCAGAGGAAGCGAAAAACGGCCATTTGTTTTGTATTGTCCCCTATTTCCACTATCTTTGCACCCGTAAAAGAACTGGAACAAGCAAGGATGGCAGCAGACTTCAATATACGACAAGAAAGGGTCAGCCCCGCTGACAAGGACTTCGAGAACGCCCTTCGTCCTCTGCGCTTCTCTGACTTCAGCGGCCAGAGGAAAGTGGTGGAGAACCTGGAGGTGTTCGTGGAAGCGGCCAAGTACAGGGGGGAGCCACTCGACCATACCCTGCTGCATGGGCCTCCTGGATTGGGGAAGACCACCTTGAGCAATATCATCGCCAATGAACTGGGCGTGGGGTTCAAAATCACGTCAGGTCCCGTGCTCGACAAGCCAGGTGACTTGGCGGGCATACTCACCTCACTAGAGCCCAACGACGTACTCTTCATAGACGAGATACACCGCCTCTCTCCCGTGGTGGAGGAATATCTCTATTCCGCCATGGAAGACTATCGTATAGATATCATGATAGACAAAGGCCCCTCGGCTCGCAGCATACAAATAGACCTCAATCCCTTTACGCTCGTGGGGGCTACCACCCGCAGCGGATTGCTTACCGCCCCGCTTAGGGCGCGTTTCGGCATCAACCTGCATTTGGAGTACTACGACCCAGAAACCCTGCGCCGCATCATAGAGCGCAGTGCCCACCTGTTGCAAGTGCCCATTGAGCGTGAGGCGGCGGCAGAAATCAGCCGGCGCAGCAGAGGAACGCCCCGCATAGCCAACTCTTTGCTACGCCGCGTGAGAGACTTCGCCCAAGTGAAAGGCAACGGCACCATCACGCAAGCCATCGCCAAGGTGGCGTTGCAAGCCCTGAACATAGACCAGTACGGGCTGGACGAGACCGACAACAAGATACTCACTACCATCATAGACAAGTTTCATGGCGGCCCCGTGGGCGTAAGCACCATTGCCACGGCCATCGGAGAAGACGCGGGCACGGTGGAGGAAGTGTATGAGCCTTTCCTCATCATGGAAGGTTTCATCAAGCGCACGCCCCGCGGGCGCATGGCTACGCCTCTGGCCTATGAGCATCTAGGGCGCAACCCCTACTTGGGCAACGCTATGCAGCCAGACTTGTTTGACTAATCCCCTTACGCCAATGGAACGCATCGCCCTTTTCCCTGGGTCGTTTGACCCATTCACCATCGGCCACGCCGACGTGGTAAGCCGCGTATTGCCCCTGTTCAACCGTTTGGTGATAGCCGTAGGGGTCAATGAACGCAAGCGGAGCCTTTACTCCGCCGCCAACAGAGTGGAAACCATCAGACAACTTTACGCAGACGAGCCGAGAATAAAAGTGGTGGCCTACCAAGACCTTACCATTGACTTGGCGCATAGGGAGGGGGCGCACTTCATCGTCAAGGGAGTGAGGTCGGTGAAAGACTTCGAATACGAGCGGGAGCAGGCTGACATCAACCGCCAACTGGGCGATGTAGACACTCTCCTGGTATACGCCGACCCCACCCTGTCTAGTATCAGCAGCAGCGTGGTGAGGGAACTGAGCCACTTCGGCAAGGATATAACCCCATTCCTTCCCACCCGTGAAGAGAACAAAAACAAGAAAGAATGATAACATACAATGCCGAGGGCATCAAGATGCCCAAAATCAAGCGACGGGAGACCACCGCGTGGATAAAGGCCGTGGCAGCCGCCCACGGACGCAAGGTGGGCGAAGTGGGATACCTGTTCGTCAACGATGAGCGCATACTGGAAGTGAACCGAGAATACCTAGGGCACGACTACTACACGGACATCATCACCTTTGACTATGACGAGGGAGACACCATCCATGGCGACATCGTCATTTCGCTGGATACCGTGCGCTCCAACGCCGAGTGCTTCGGAAAGAGGTATGAGGAAGAATTGAGAAGGGTAATTATCCACGGCATCCTCCACCTCTGCGGCATCAATGACAAAGGACCAGGCGAGCGGGAAATCATGGAAGCCCACGAGAATGAGGCTTTGGCCCTTTGGGAGCGGCTTCACGCCTCCACGGGACAGTAAGCCCGATGCCCCCAACCATGGGGATAACCGCTTGCCAACGAAGCGTACACCATCGGCAAGTAAGGCGGCAATCGCCGCGAGACCAAGTTCATCCAAAAGCCAGTACTACTGAAATCAAATATCAGTACTACTGCTTTCCAATATCAGTACTACTGCTTTCCAATATCAGTACTACTGAAATTGGAAAGCAGTAGTACTGACTTTTTTGCCCTAGCATGGCAGGGGCGTATGCATAAGCCAAGCCCTCGGAAACCAGACAGAGGGTGTCCGCCGAGGGCGCAGATTCCCGCTTTTGGAAAACAAGTTATTTCGCCTGGCAATTCAACTTATTTTGGTCGGCAAAACAAGTTATTTTCATGAGCAAAACAAGTTATTTTGTTGCGCGAAACAACTTAGATTCAAAAGACACTTGCGTACAACGTATATTTAAAATGAGTTCGACGAAAAATCGCCAAGACGTGAGAACGCATCTTGGCGACTTTTCGTCGAGTTCGTACCTTTATAAGGCGTGTGGGGAAACGCGCTTATTGGGCGTTTATCTCCTTAAGCAATCGGTCGGCATGACCCCATGCGTCCATCATGTAGAGCACGTAGCGGATGTCCACACCTATGCAGCGGGCCAGGCGCTTATCGAAATTGATGTCGCTGGAGAGACTATCCCAGTTGCCGTCGAAGGCCAGTCCTATCAACTCTCCCTTGCCATTGAACATGGGGCTGCCAGAATTGCCGCCCGTGATGTCATTATTGGTCAGGAAGCAGAGTTGCAACTTGCCCGTCTGCTTGTCTTGGTACTTTCCGAAGTCCTTGCGGGAAAGGAGCTCGTGCATGATAGGCTCGGCCTCATACTCATACACCTCGTTGGCGCGGTTCATCTTCTCGATGATGCTCTCGGCGGTGGTATAGTAGCCAGAGGGCTTTCCTCCCAGCTCGAAACCACCCACCTGGCCATAGCTGAGACGCATGGTGAAATTGGCGTCGGAATAGTGGGGCAGGTCTTCCTCCATGCGGAGCTTGGCGGCGCAGAGGTATTTCTCCTGCAAGGCGATGCTGTCTTCCAGCGTGCCAGTGCGCTCCATCAGTTCGTTGACGATGTCCATGATGGCGAAACCATAGCTTACGCCTGGGTCTTTCATGAAATCCTTGCCGGCATAATAGAAGCGAGCCCCTGGCTGCATGAGCTTTGACTCACTGTAGAGGTAATCCACGTACTTGGCGCAGTTACCTCCGTAAGCGCTGTCGATAGTGGCATAGAAAGCGGGCAGCCACTCAGCCGACACTTGCTTGCGATAGTTGTCGAGCAGAGCGGCGAGGATGTCCTTGTCGGTAGCCAAGTCCCAGGTCTCGCTATTGTCCTCGAACTCATGGTACTGCTTCTCCGTTTCTCCTTTTGGGCCTTTCACCTCCATGCCGCTGTACACCTGACGGGCACGGTCGGAGAACTCCACGTTTCCGCCGCGGCCGAAGGTCTCCAGCCAACAAGTCCACACGTACTCCAAGGCTTGATGGCGGCTATAGAGACTTGCCAACAAATCGAAGTCCACCTCGTGTTCCAAGAGGTCGGTGGAGTCTTGCCAAGCGCGGATGCGAGCCTCGTATTCCCTCTTTTGGTTGATAATGCCAATGGAGTCGATGCACTTGTTCATGCCGATGGAGTTCTTCCAGTAGTTGGAACTCTGGGCGAACTTGGAGTCATACTTGATGCGCACGGCCTCGTCCGCTCTCATGTGCTTCAGCATCACGGCCTGCTTCACGCCTCTTATCTGTGCACGGGGGGCGTTCTCCGCGTCACGCATTTGCTGTATACCATAGCTGGAGAGATAACGCTCCGTGCTGCCAGGATAGCCCACGGTCATGGCGAAATCACCTTCCTTATATCCCTGCAGGGACACTTTCGCCCACCGCTTCGGCTTGTAAGGCACGTTGTCCTTGGAATAAGCCGCGGGGCCATTGGTCTTGGGATTGGCGTAGATACGGAACACCGAGAAATCGCAAGTCTGGCGAGGCCACATCCAGTTGTCGGTCTCTCCTCCAAACTTACCCATCGACTTGGGCACGGCGAAGACCAACCTCAGGTCGGTGAAGTCTTGGTAAGTGGTGGCGTACCATTTGTTGCCCTCATAGAAAGCGTCAATAGCCACGTGCAGGGTGCTGTCCTTTATTTTCACCTCCTGAGTCATGGCCTGCTGCAGGGAATCTATCAGCTGGGCCTTGCCCTCGGTAGAGAGGGATTCATACCCTAATTGGTTGACACGGTCGGTAATGTCCTGTTGGTCTACCATGAAACTGACGAACATGTTCTCGTTGGGCAGTTCCTCCTCATAGGTTTTCGCGTAAAAGCCGTTGAGCATATAGTCGTGCTCCACGGTGGAGTGGCTGCGGATGGCCTCGAAACCACAATGGTGGTTGGTGAACACCAGTCCGTCGGGCGACACCACCACGCCTGAGCAGAAGCCCGAGAAATTGACTACGCAGTCCTTCAGGGCGTTGTCGCTGGCGTAGAGTCCCTCGTAAGGCATTTGGAAACCATAGCCCTGCATCTGCTTGTAGATGGCTTCGGGCAGATTATAAAGCGTCCACATGCCTTCGTCCGCCTTGGCCGAGACCATGCTCAGCAGGGCGAGAATCATTAGCGATAACTTTTTCATCTTTTCTTGTCTTGATTATGATATGTTTGGTTATTTGAAATGCTTTCCTATCACGGGAAGGTTGCGCAGCGGAAAATCCCGTTTCACCAGGTAAACGGCGAAAACGGCTATCAGCAAAGTGTTTGCCGCCACGGCCAACCACATGGAGAGATATTTATTGGCCAACAGCATACCCACGCAGAGCACCACAGCCAAGGCCACATAGGAGAGGCAACGGCCAATGGGATAAGCTATCGGGTACTTGCGCTGGCCAACGATATAAGAGAGAGTCATGGCCACGCCATAACCCGCGAAGCCCGCCCAAGCGCAGGCCATATAGCCATAACGGGGAACGAAGATGACGTTGATGGCCACCAGCACCAGGCATCCGATGCCGGAGAAATAGGCACCCCAAATGGTCTTGTCTATCAATTTGTACCAAAAAGACAGATTGAAATAAACGCCCATCATGATTTCCGCCGCCATGACAATGGGCACTACCTTGAGACCTTCCCAATAGTCGCGGCCTATAATGAAGCGCAGGATGTCAATGTAACCCACCACGAAGAGGAAGGCCAGCAACGTGAAGATGAGGAAATACTTCATGGCCTGGGCGTAAGTGTCACGGTTGTCCCGCTCCTTGGCCTTTCCGAAGACAAAAGGCTCATAGGCATAACGGAAAGCCTGGGTAATCATGGCCATGATCATGGCTATCTTGGAAGCGGCTCCGTAGATTCCCAGTTGGGCATGCGCATCCGCCCCGTGATAAAGATAGGGGAAGAGTATCTTGTCCGCGGTCTGGTTCAAGATGCCGGCAATGCCCAACACCAGGATGGGCCAACTATAGGAAAGCATCCTGCCCATCAAGGCGCGGCACTCTGCCCAGCTGCCCACTCCCGCGGAAAAGCCCTCGCGCAACTCCCGCCAAAAGAAGAAAGTGATGGAACCTGTGCAAACCAGGTTAATATAGAAGGCGTAACCTACCTTCGTACCGCCCATGACGAGATAATAAATGATATTAAGCGTGATATTCAGGCCTATGAACAGCAATTTCAAGGCGGCGAACCGCAAGGGACGCTTTTTGTAGCGCAGGTAAGCGAAAGGAATGCATTGGAACGCGTCAATGGCCACCGTGGTGAACATCACCCAAACGTAGGAAGGATGGTCAGCATACCCCATCAGTCCGCTCAACGGCGAAAGGAAGAGGAAGACCAAGGCCACGAAAAGCAGCGAGGTGGTACCTACCATGGTAAGCGTGGTAGCGTAGACTCGTTGAGCATTTTCCCCTTCCTTGTTGGCGAAACGAAAGAAAGTGGTTTCCATGCCATAGGTGAGGATGACCATCAGCAATGCCGTGTAGGCATACATATTGGTGATTACGCCATATCCGCCCGATGCCGCGCTGATTTTGGCGGTATACAAAGGAACAAGCAGGTAATTGAGAAACCTGCCTATGATGCTGCTCATGCCGTAAATGGCCGTGTCTTTGGCCAAAGACTTTAAGTTTGCCATGGTTGCGAGGTTTATCCGAAGAATAGATATGCCACGCTAATGGCGGCCGCTACGCCGAAAAGATCGGCCAACAGACCGCACGCCACAGCGTGACGGGTATATTTGATGCTGACGGCTCCGAAGTAGACCGCCAGGATATAAAAGGTAGTGTCGGTGGAACCTTGGAAGATGCAACTCAACCGTCCCACGAAAGAGTCTGGCCCATAATTGCTCATGGCCTCCAGCATCAGCCCTCTCGCTCCACTGCCAGAAAGGGGCTTCATCAAGGCGGTAGGCAGAGCGCCCACGAACTCGCTGTCCAGTCCACAACTTTCCACGCCCCAAGCGATGCCGTCTATCAACATGTCCATGGCGCCAGATGCCCTGAAAACACCTACGCCCACCAATATGGCCACCAAATAGGGAATGATTCTGACGGCGGTGGAAAAGCCTTCTTTTGCCCCCTCTATGAAAGCGTCGTAGACATTCACCTTGCGGAATACGCCCGAGAGGATAAACGTGAGGATGATGCTGAGCAGGATAAAGTTGGAGGCGACACTCGTCACCGTGGCCATGGTGTCCTTGTCCATTTGGCCAAAGACCCATATCACCAGTCCCAAGAACACGATGATGCCCCCCAGGAAACTGAGCAGCACGGGCTGCAAGAGATTGATGCGCTGCCAAAGAGCCGTGATGATGATGCCCGCTATAGTGGCCACGGTGGTGGCCAACAAGATAGGGATGAACACGTCGGTAGGCTGCGCCGCCCCATAAGAGGCGCGGAAAGCCAGTATCGTGGTGGGAATGACCGTAAGCCCGCTGGTGTTGAGCACCAGGAACATAATCATCGGGTTGGTGGCGGTATCCTTTTTCGGGTTCAGCTCCTGCATCTGCTGCATGGCCTTCAGGCCGGTAGGGGTGGCGGCGTTGTCCAGTCCCAACATGTTGGAGGCTATGTTCATGAAAATGCTGCCCATGGCAGGATGGTTGCGGGGAATGTCCGGGAACAGCTTGGTGAAAAGAGGGCTAAGGCAGCGGGCCAATACGTCGACCATGCCCGAGCGTTCGCCTATCTTCATGATACCCAGCCATAACGCCAATACGCCCGTAAGACCCAGGGAGGTCTCGAAGGCGGTCTTGGAAGAGGAGAACGTAGCGTCAACGATACGTTGGAAGACACCCGCGTCTCCCATGCACAGCTGTATCGCCCCGAAGAGGAAGGCGATGACAAAGAAGGCTATCCAAATGTAATTCAGTACCATAAACGCTTGCAAAGGTAGGCAATTCTTTTCGTATGGCAAAGCGTATGAGGGAAAAATGCCCGCTCTTGCCTGGCGAAGCCCTCAGATAGACCTGTCCTTTCCCTCGGCGAGGTGTTTCCTTTCCTTCGGAGAGGCGAGGAATCATCTTAGATGATTCTGGGAATGGTCTTAGATGATTCTAGGAATAGAGTAAGATGATTCCCACTTTCATCTAAGATGATTTCCTGGTGGGCGGGACATTGGGTGACGCTCCCCCGCCATCTGCCTCCGCCACCATCGAAAGAAGGCTTCCTCCCTTGCCGCGGGAAGCGGCGGAAAGAAGCCTTCGCCATTGTCATTGGTATGCGCCCAAGCGTCACAGGTGTATGGCCAAGCCTGCCATGAAATAACGGCCAGGCTGTTCCACGTTGCCGATATCCACGTATCGCTTGGCGAGCAAGTTATTCATGTCCACGTAGGCATCCCATTGGCCAGCTTGCCATGCCACTCTTCCATCCAGCACACCATAAGTGGCATAGCTGTGGGTAACACCCAGATAGTCCACGTAACTGCCCACCCTGTGCTGCAAACGATAGCGCAAGTCAACGAGCAATCGCTTGAAAGGCATCATTCGCAAGCTGGCGGTGAACTTATGGCGCAAGTATTCCAAGACGTAAAGGCTGCGTATGCCTGCCTGCTCCTGGTGGTTCTGCGACATGTAGCAGTAGCTGGCGGAGAAGCTTTCCAGCCATTGTTGCCCGGGAAGGAGCGTGCGTAAGCCCAGGTTAAGGTTGGCCTCCATTCCCCAAGCCTTTATCTTGCCGAAGTTCACGGACTTCCACACCGCGTCGCCAGCCTCATCCACGGTGCCGTCATCTATCCAGTCTATCAAGTTCGTGTACTGGTTATGAAATCCTTTTACGTCCATTTCCATGCCGTCTGCCACATATCTCGCGCCCACTTCCAATGCCCACAGTTCCTCGGGGCGTAAATGCTTGTCGGCCGCGTGCCCTTTTTGGGAATAGTAAAGCTCTGTTGCCGAGGGCATGCGAAGCGAGCTGTTGGCAGAGGCATACACCTTCCAGCGGTCGCTTATCCTGTAAGCGGCATCAATGCCTGGATAGACTTTCATCCCCATGTTGGCCCAGCTGTTTTTCACGGCGGTGAAGCCCGCCGACAAGGTAAGCCCCCGCCAGAAGAAGTTATGCTCTAGCGCCAACTGGATATTGGTGCGGTTCAATCCGCGGGTATAATTCAAGTCGGTGCCATGAATAGGCCGGGGATTGTCCAGCGGCTCGCCCAGCGTGGTGCTCACCAAGTCTTCATCGCGCAAGTCCGCCGCGAAAGCCGTGCGCCCCGCCGCCCAGTCAAAATAAGCGTTGATGCCCACGCCATAGACATCAGAGCGATGATAGTTGAAGGGATATCTTTCGGGCTGGTCTCGATAGAGCTCCCATCGGTCCTCATTGTGGTTCCAGTAAACCGAAGGGCGCAATCGCAAACCGCCCACTTTGGTTTCCGCCACCAAGGCCACGTAGGTTTTCAACGTATGTTCGAATTGGCCATCGGAGGAAAGGCTGTAGAAATTGTTGGAACCGAAATCCTTCACGCTGATGCCCGCATGCCAACGGGCAGTGACCCAAGCGTCTTGATATCGCCCCTGGTAAAAGGCCTTGGCGGTCTTGAAGTCAGTATTCAGCTTGCCCGCGGTGTTTCTCAAGTAGCCATCGCTTCGGGCGTAAGAAGCCGAAAGGGCGTTGTTCCATCTTCCTGAGACTATGTTGCCACGGGCACCCAAGTCAAATGTGCCATAACTGCCCGCTCCCAAGTTGGCATCCAGGCCACTCTTCTCGGGCATGCGGGTCACGATATTGATGGCACCCAGCAGTGAGGACGCGCCATAAACCCTGGCGGCTGGCCCGCTGAGTATCTCTATCCGCTCTATGGCGGACTTGTCCACGGGAAAGTCAAAAGAGTTGTGCCCCGTTTGCGGGTCACGGATGCTGACCCCATTGAGCAACACGTCTATCTGCTCATAGTTGCCTCCCCTGACGCTGATGTCTGTCTGGGCTCCCATAGGTCCCCGTTGCCGGACATCCACTCCCGCCACATATTTCAGCAGGTCGTTTACACTTTGCACTGGCGCCGCTTGTATCTCCTCCCGGCTCAGTACAGTTACCATTCTCGATTGCTGACGCTGGGTCAGCGGCGCTCGGGCTCCGGTGATATTCACCTCCTCGAGTTCCCTCTGCATACTGATGAGCGTGTCGGCCCCTATCCTGTACGTTTGCGTGGAAATGCTGTCTGCCTTGGCTTGCGACAGCGTGGCTACGCTCAGCGTACCGATAATGACCTCCCTGCCCAAGTACGAGAAGAGGGCATAGCCCTTGTTCAAGAAACGCTTGAACACGACTACCTCGCGCTTGTTGAAAATCGTCTTGTACATGATTTGATAAATTAAAGAAGCGTTGCCGCTCATGCGACAAACGGCGCGAAGTTACAACTTTTCACTTTCAGAATTTGCGTATCTGCGAAGAAAAACCTATTTTTGCCCTATACAACACAGGTATACATTATATATTATTAGGGACTGACTATGGAAAAAGAGAAGGAAAGACTCACCAGCGAGAATATGAACTACGTGAAAGCGATGGCCGACCACCATCGCGGAAAGGGTGTCGACTTCGAAGACTTGGTAAGCGAAGGCACGCTGGCCTTGATTGAGGCCGCCGGCAAATATGACCCAAGCAGAGGCGATAAATTCGTGGGATACGCCAAGCCCTTCATCGAAAAGGCCATGAGGAAAGCCATCGCGGCCCAGGCCAACGGCGGCATGCAAATAGACAGGCAGGTAAGCAAGAGCAGCCGCAAAGCCGCCCCCGTCTCCATGGACGCTCCCGTGAAGGAGGGAAGCAAATATACCCTGCTTGACATCTTGGCCGACCCCAACGCCACCCAGGGCGACGAGGACACCACGCTGCGCAAAATGACCGAAGACCTGAAAGAAGCCGTAAAGACCTTGGAAGAAAGGGAGCAACAGGTGGTGAACGCTTTCTATGGATTGGAGCACGCACGGCTCACCATGGCGGAAATAGCGGAAGACATGGGGCTGAAACGGGAACGCGTCAGGCAAATCAGGGACAAAGCCCTCCGCAAGATGGCCCGAACCACCAACAACCCCATCTTGCGGGAGCTCTTGCGCGACTAATCGCCCAACCTTTCTTTTACCGCCTGGAGCACCCGCCTCATCTCCTCCATCACCTCAAGAACGTGTCCTTCGATGGCGGCGTTGTCCAGTTTCCCTATCTCCTCTGGGGATAGGGTTTTTAGTGTTTCCTCTACGGGTGACTGTATCACATGGAACGTGGGCAACGATTTGTGCGCCACTTTGGAAATAGGCTCGCGGGAATCTGTCTTCAAAGCTTCGGCTAACTGGCTGAGATAGGATTCGAGTTCCTGTCTGAAACTCTCCAATATCTCTCGCTCCGCTTCCTTGTCGCCATCGGCGTAAGCGGTGAGAGCATCCAGGTTTCCCGCCTGGGGCTCGGCGCTTTCCTCTACGGGCGCATCGCCGATAAAGGGCGCCAATACCTGGGCCAACTGCGCTCCGTCTATGGGTTTAAACAGACAGGCATCAAAACCAGACAAACGCAAGCTGGGCGCGATGCTGGGATCATGTGCCGTCATGGCCACGCAAGTGGCTTGCTTCAGTTCGGGATAGCGGTGGAGCACCTCCATGCCGTTCATCTCTGGCATCTCGATGTCGATACATATCAAGTCGGGGTGTTCCGCCCTCGCCCACTCCACGGCCTCGGCCACTCGCTGAAATGCCTCCAGCCGCCATTTGTCGCCCGAAAGCCTGCGCAGCAACTCGGCGGTAAGCCGCAACTGAAGTCCGTCATCATCCAGTATCATCACCTTGTGGATTGTTTTCTCCTTGCCTTTTCTTTCTTGGGAAGGAATGACGATGGGCTGCCTGTCGGACGCGATAGCCATCTCCTCCCGCTCCGTTTCAGCGTCAGCGGGAGCGGGCTTCACGGGCAAAGTGACATAGAAAGTGGTTCCCTTGCCCTTTTGGGAAGAAAGGGTGATGGTGCCATTGAGCAACTGCGTCAGTTCCTTGGTGATGGACAGTCCCAGTCCCACGCCCTCCTCGCCTTGGGCATTGGCCAGGCGGGTGAAGGCTTGGAACACCTTGCGGCTTTCTTCCGGGCTCATGCCCCTGCCAGTATCGGCCACCTCTATGTGGAAATAGCCATTCCCCACATTGCCTTTCACGCTCACGCCACCCTCCGAGGTATATTTCAAAGCGTTGTTGAGCAGGTTGTCCACGATTTGCCGCATGCGGAAAGCGTCGCCCAGGAACAACTTCTGGGGGCACCCCTGGGTATCACAGGTCAGTCGCAAGTCCCGTTCCCGCGCCATGGGGCGCATCTCCTCCACGCAACTTTCCAGCAATCGGGACGGGGAGAAAGAGGCTTCCTGCACCTCCACGCTGCCGCTCTCCAGTCGGTGATAGTCCAACAACGCCCTGACGAGCTGCAATAAATGAGTGGCGGAATTCTGGATATTGCGCAAATAGGAAGCGGCTTTCTGGCCTTTTACGTGTTCCCGCAACAATTCTATGAAGCCTGAGATAGAGGCGGCTGGCGCCTTGATGTCGTGGGTGATGGTCAAGAGCAGCCTCTCTCTTTGGGCCATCAGCCGCTCGGTGTCGGCCTTGGCTTCCTCCAAGTGTTCACTATATCGCTTGCTTTGTCTCACGTCGCGCCCCACGAGATAGAGCAATACCAGTGAGGAAAGCACGGCGATGCCCCCCAGGAGTCCCATCTGCCGCATCACGCCATAACGGGCGGCGGCCGTCTCGCCGATGGCATCCCTTAGCTCCCTTCGTTCGCTGTCTCTTATTTCCTCCAGCAGTTGGGCGGTGCGGCGGGTCAGTTCCACGCCCACCCGCTGTTGCCGTTCCTCCCGGGAGCGTATCTTCTCCACTCGCCGCTCTCTCGCCTCTTCCTCTCTTTCCTGTATTTGCGAGAGCACCGTGGCCACGCTGTCACTCACGTCGATGTTGTGGGTGACGGAGTCAGTCTCTTGCGCTCCCTCGTGCTTGGTCACCTTCACCGTGTCGGTGCGCGGCTTGCGGAAAGCGTCGGCCAGTCGCCTGAAGAAACCTTTGCGGGTCTTCACCACTTCCACCACCACCGTACTGTCTTGCTTGGTCTCCACGCTCTTGGGTCTCACCACCACGGAGTCCCTGCGTTCCCGCAGCTGTTCCACCTTGCGTTGCACGTAACTGTCCGAGCTTCCGTTGGCCATGAGGGTCATCACGCTCAGGGTGTTGTCCAGTTTCTGGTCAAGCAGCCAGCGCAGGGAGTCAATCTTTTGGTAGGTCGTGGTGTCGCTGATGGAACGCTTCAGTCTTTCCGCCAAGTCCTGGGTTCTTTCCACGGCTTGCTCATATGCGTCCCACTCCTCGGCAGAGCCCAGGTAAATGGCACGTTCCCGGTTGTTGGCGTCCAGGAGGCTGTAGACCAGGCTGTCGGTGACATCCCGGCGGTTGGCGGCCAGCTTCTCGGCGGTGTCTAGCCAGTGGGAGGTGCGTATGTTGTCATACACCAACCAGATGCAGAGCGCGAGCACCAGCAAGAAAAAGAGATAGCCAATGGTGACTTTTGCGGAGACACTGAGTTTCATCGTGGTGGGAAAAAACGTTGTTTGCCGTCTGCAAACATACGCATTTATTTTGGAAAGTAAGCCTCTTGGGATGGAAAAGTAGCTGTTTTGCGCGAGAATACCGCCTTGCCGTCCCGCGAAAGGGCCATAAACAATGAGACCCGCCGCAGGCAATTGCCCGGGCGGGTCTACTTTCTCTCATTCACATTCCTCTCTTGGAAATGCCACTATACATGTCCCTTACTGAGCGACGCTATCGCTGGGGGCAGTAGTAGGAGCAGCTACGGTGTCAGTTGAAGTAGTTACAGTAGAGTCAGAAACGACAGTCTCAGGCAGAGTGCCCTCAACACCCTTAGCTGCGAATACATTACTTACAGATACCAATACCATTGAGGCGAAAGCCAATACAAATAACTTCTTCATAATTCTTTCAGTTTTTATTGTTATTAAATATGTTGTCTTGTTGACGCTTATATTTATGCAACGGGCGTGCCAAAAGGGTGACGAAAGAGCTAACTACCTGATATTGAGGAAGAAGAAAATTTTTATGAGAATTGGGGAAGTGTGGAAATTGTGGAATAAGTGTGGAATTATTCCACAATTCCGTTCCCCAATCCTGTGGAAAACACCCCCTCTGCCGCCTCGTTATTTTGGGGGCTTGGGGAAATCAACTTGTTTCGCTCGGGAAAATAAGTTATTTTGCTTGGGAAAACAACTTGTTTTCGTGTCGGAAATAACTTGTTTTAATCAGGAAAATAACTTGTTTTAATAACGGCATGTTTTCAGCCTGCATGGCGATAACCCGTTAGAGGGGTGTATAACTTGTCGTTGCCAAAGTGTAGAGAACGCATTCTTGCGTCTCAGCAAGCAAAATCGCTGAATAAAATCGCCACCCGCAAAGGCCTGGCGGTTTGCTGAGACGCAAGAATGCGTCTCTACAACTTTTCGCCGGATTCACTTAAATAAAATAATGTGTAGCTGGGTTATCGCTCGGTAGACAGCCCGTATTTCTGCAATTTATTGTAAAGGGTCTTGCGGTCAATGCCCAAGAGAATGGCGGTCTTGCTCTTATTGCCCCCCGTGGACTTCAGGGCGGCCAGAATGCGCTGCCGCTCCGTGTTCTCGTCACGCAAGGCGAGGTTCTCCTGGTGGGTTGGTTGTCGCATGGAGAGGCGCAACTCCTCCACGCCGATATAGTCGCCCTTCACCAACAGCGTGGCACGCTTCACCACGTTGTTGAGTTCTCGCAGGTTGCCAGGCCAGTCATATCGGGCCAACATCTCGGAAGCCTTGTCGTCAAAGCCTATCACGTTGCGGCCCAATTCTTCGTTGGCGTGCTTCAGGAAGAGGTCGGCGAAGAGGAAGAGGTCTGTATCCCTGTCCTTCAAGGCGGGCATCACGATGGTGAACTCATTGATGCGATGGTAAAGGTCTTCACGGAAAGTGCCCTCCTCCACCTGCTTGGCCAGGTCGCCATTGGTGGCGCACACCAGGCGGATATCTATCTCCACCTCTTTCGCGCCGCCCAGCGGTCTCACTTTTCTTTCCTGCAAGGCCCTGAGCAGTTGCACTTGCACGTCATAAGTCAGGTTGCCCACCTCGTCGAGGAAGAGCGTACCGCCATTGGCCAGTTCAAAGGCGCCTTTCTTGTCGGCCATGGCACCCGTGAACGCCCCCTTGGTATACCCGAAGAATTCTGAGGCGGCCACGTCCTTGGGAATCGCGCCGCAGTCGAGGGCGAAGAAAGGCTTGCCTGCCCGGCTGCTCTGCTCGTGGATGCGATGGGCAACGTATTCCTTTCCCGTTCCGCTGGCTCCCAGGATGAGCACGGAAAGGGGCGTGGGAGCCACCAGGTTCACGTAGTCATAGAGTTGGCGGGAGGCCTCGCTTTTACCTTCTATGTATTTGGGGGTTCCGTCCACGGCCTTCTCCTTGGGCGAAAGAGGAGCGGAATGGGGATGGGCAGGCTTGGCGGAAGTGGCAGGAAGCGGAGAGGGGGCGGCGTTCCCTTGCTCTTTCGCGGCAGAATTTGGCCGCAAGGCATCTTGTATCTTGCGGAGCAAGGCTTCCTTTTCCACGGGCTTGGCGATATAGTCGCAGGCTCCAGACTTCATGGCCTCCACGGCATTTTGCACCTCCGCGTAGCTGGTCATCACGATAAAGGGGGTCATGATGGCTTGCTTGCGCATCCAGTGGAGCAGGAAAAGGCCGTCGCGGTCGGGCAAGCGGAGGTCAGACAACACCAAGTCAAACTGGCCGCCCGCGGTGAAAAGCTTGGCGGCATCTATCACCGCGCCCGTCTTCTCCACCTCAAAGCCGTGCTTGCGCAACCATGCTTGCATCATGGTGGCATAGGTCAAGTCGTCTTCCACTATCAGGATTCGTGCCATAAAGTCTATCTGCTTTCTGATGCAAAGGTACATATTAATATGGTAGGAATATGCCATGCCTATTTATTTTTAGGCCTTTTTAACCCCAATCGGGGAGATTTCCTTTCAGATGGTGAAATGGCGAAACGTAATGGCGAATTGCGTTTTGCGCATACCCAAATGTAGAGACATGGCTCTTCCATTGTTTTCTTGCTTGCTGAGACGCAAAAATGCGTCTCTACACGCGACGGCTAATACATTCTTGACAAAATTACATAACAAAATGTCAGCAGAAACGTGTAGAGACGCATTTTTGCGTCTCGGCAAGCAAGGAGGCAGGTGAATGACAACAACGGGAATCCCGCCCAGAGAAGACCATTGGCCTTGCTGGGCGGGATTCATTATCTAGATAGATTCGGAATGCGCTCAGAACTTCACGCTCACGCTCTTTCCCTTGTAGTTGACGGTCTTGGTGACGGCCTTGCCCTGCTGGTTCACTAAGGTGACACGGAACGAGCGGCTACCCAACATGCCAGGATAGCTGCCCTGACGCTTGGCGATGGTGAGGCGGCGGGCTTTGTTGTCCCATTTCAAGGCGATAGTGCTGTAAACACCCTTCTCGTAGTTATAGTTGTCGCCCTCGTCCTCATAGAGGGTAAAGCTGCCGTTGGCACCAGCGTATACACGCAACTCCAGGTTGTCCCACTTCTTCTCGGTGGCATACTGCACGTCGGGACCCATGGGGATGATAGCGCCGGCACGGGCAAAGACGGGCACGAGGTTGATGCGGCTCTCCAAGGTGATGGTCTGTCCGCCCTGGTAGTGCTTGTTGCTGTTGAAATCATACCAGTCGGCACCCTGCGGCAGGTAAACCTGCGTGGTCTTGGGCTGCGAGAAATCTACGTTGCCCAGGTTGGCCACGGTCTTGTCGCCTTCCGATTTGTTCCATCCTTCCTCGGCGGTCATCTTGCGCTGCGACTCGGGCGTATACTGCGCCTTGAGCACGGGAGCCACCAACAGTGACTGACCAAACATGAAAGCGTCTCGGTTATTCCACACCTGCTTGTCGGCGGGGAAGTCCATCATCAAGGCACGCATGAAGCTATAGCCTTGGCTGGTCACCTGCCAGGAGGTGGAGTAAATGTAGGGCAGCAGGGAATAGCGCATCTTGATGGCGGCCAACTGTGCGTCGTAGATGGGTTCGCCTGCCTTGCCGAATTGGTAAACCTCTCGGGGAGCGTCCGCGCCATGGCTGCGCATCATGGGCGTAAAGATGGCGAACTGCATCCAGCGGGTGTAAAGCTCTTGGAAAGCGGGGTTACGCGGTGCGCTTCCGTCTCCCCAGGAGTTATTATAGGCACTGCAGAAGAAGCCGCCTATATCTGAATTGAAATTGGGATTTCCCGTCAGGGTGAAGTTAAGGCCTGCGTTCACCTGGTTGCGCAAAGCGTCCCAAGAGGAAGTCACGTCTCCCGACCAAACGTTGCAGCCATAACGTTGCTGTCCTGCATAGCCCGAGCGGGTGAGAATGAAGACGCGCTTGGTGGAGTCTATGGCTCGCTGGTGGTCATATACGCCACCCACGGTGAGCAAGGGATAGGCGTTTCTCACGCTGCGGAAGGTGCCCATGCCGGTAGGTGTGTCCATATCGTCCTCGGTTCCGTCGAAATGGTCTGGCTCGGTGGAGTCCATCCACCATCCGTCCATGCCCAGGTCATAGAGACGCTTTAGGTTATTCCAGTAGATGTCCCTGGCTTCCGCGCTATAAGTGTTGTATACCCTCACGCCAGAAGGATAGTCCATGCGGGGAGGCCACTGCTCTCCGATACCCGACTGGGGCCATGTGGAGAAATTGAAGAGCAATCCCTTCGCGTCCAGTTCCCTGTAGGGCTTCGTCATTGGGCCGAAGGAAGACCAGATGGAGGGAATGATATGGGCGTTCATCTTATGCACTTGCTCCACCATGGCCTTGGGGTTGGGGAAGTCGGCGTTCATGAACTCCATGGCGTTCCACAGGTAGTTGTTGCCCCAGTATTGCCAGTCCTGGATGATGCCGTCGATGGGCACGCCCAGCTCGCGGTACTTGGTCACCACTTCCAGCAACTCCTTCTGGCTCTTGTAACGCTCCCGGCTCTGCCAGAAGCCATAAGTCCACAAGGGGAACATGGGCACTTGTCCCGTCAGCTCCCTCATCTGTGCCACTACGCCGTCGGCGTTGTTGCCACGCATGAAGTAGTAATCCACGCTGTTGCCCACAGTGGATTCGAATGTGGTGCCTTGCTGGTTGTCGGTGAAGCGCACGGGCGAATAGTTGTCCCAATATACGCCATATCCTTTCACGGAGAGAATATAGGGAATGCCGTCCTCCACGTTTCCAGGCAGCAAGGTGCGGTTTACGTCGCGCTGCGAGAGTTTGCCGTTCTCCAGGTTGCCCAGTCCATAGATGGCCTCGTCTGCTTCTAGCTTGAAAGACTGGCTGGACTTATAGCTGCCTTTGTCGGCACGCTCGGTAATCTGGGTGAAATTGGCCTTTCCTGTTTCGGTAAGCAGTTGCTTGCCATCCTTGGTCAGGAAGCTCACCTCGCCAGTGGCCTTATCCACGTTCACCCGCAAAGTCTTGGAAGACAAGGTGACTTGGCTGGCCCCGTCCTTCAAGGAGACGGAAGTCTTTTGGGGCTTCATCACTACCGCCATGGAGGGTTTGCCGGGATTGGTGGAATACTGGGTAGGATATTTCACCACCCGTACGATGTCATTGTTGAGGAAGGTGACCTCTACCTTTTGGCCATCCGTGGTGAGCGTCACGCCTTGGTCTGTGCGTGTCACCGTTTGCGCCAGGGCTGTCATCGCGGACAGGCATAGCGCGGATAACGTCAATAGGAATTTCTGTTTGTACATAATAAGTAGTAGAATGTTATATAGATTAATAGTTGGCGGTTTAGCTTTGTCGGCAAAAGGAAGGCAGGCCTTGTTGCTAAGGCAAATTTACGAAATTCCCCCTACATCCCCTTCAACGCATTATAATATTAATGTAAATTTTATTGTTTTAACAGATACCGGGGGCACTTATCAATTGCGGAGACGCGGATACGCGCCTCCGCAATCTCTTGACATGCGTTACAGACCTTCGTCGACTGCAACGCACGTAAAACCAGCGGCGGGTCACCCACTTGGATGACCCGCCGAAAGGATTATTTGATGGCGACCTTTTGGTCTCCTATGATGTAGATGCCTGGCTTAAGCAGGGACTCTGCCTCTGCCCTCGTCACGCCCTGGTAGAGCAAGACGCCCTGCAAGGAGTAAACATCCACCAATTCGTTGCCGTTATCGGTCTCCACCTCATCTATGCCGGAGGTGTTGCCGTCCTGACTCACGAAGATGTTCTTGATCTTGATAGGCTGGCCGCCATTCGACCAGAAACCAGCGATGTAAATGTGGCTGGGGTCTAAGGGAGTATTGGAGCCATCTTTCTTCAAAGTGGAAAGTTCTATCACAACCTTGCTCTGATCGTCACACGCTACCATGGCAGGACTGCTCCAGTAGTTGTTCTCGTCAAAGAGGCGGAACGACGCACCGCAAGAAGGAGCCGTGGCGAACTCTATCACGATATACTTATATCCCGAGAAATCTACCGCGCTGGAATATTGCCAGCCACCGAAGCCCCATTGACCCGTAATCAGCGTATGGGTACTTGCGTCCCATGAGCCAGATGCGTAGATATTGGGATTCACGCCGTCCTGGGTCAAGGGGAAGTGGTCTATGACCACCTTGAACGACTTGACGCGTGAGTTGCCCAGATTGTCGGTATAGGTAGCCGTCACGTCAGAAGAGCCCAAGCCTTGGGGCACCAATCTGCCGTTGGAGATGGACAGCACGGCGGGATTGGCTATCTCATACTTCGCCTCTGCCGTCACGTCTTGCTGGTGACCGTCCTTATAGGTGGCCGTGAGCGTAAACGACTTGCCCGTGCCTGGCAACAAGGCGTAGGTATCCTGGTTGATTTCCAGGCTGGTCATGGTGAGGTAGTCCTTGGAGTAAGGGGTATAGTTAGGATCGAAGTAGGTATCCTCGCTGAAGTTCTGCTCGGTAGAGAACCAGTCCACGTCCACGTAGCCGCCTTCCTGCTGGGTAGCGTAGTTGAAGATCATGAAACGGTTGCCCGCGAAGACAGAGAGGTCGAATGCCATCGTCATCGCTTCGCCTATAGGCAGGTAATTGGCGTTGTCCGTGCTGTAGTTGAAGGTCGCCTTGTTGGTGTTGAAATCAGCGATGGCCCGCAGGTAAATCTTGTTGTCCACGGGGGTCACGTCGATAGAGGTGGTATAGTTCTCGTTCTCGTCGCCCACGATGGACTGTGTCAGCTTCCACGCTTCGCCCTGCTTGGTGATGGCGATATAGCCATAGGGATCCTGGAACACGGAGATGCCGGCCACGTCACCGTCCTTCATGCCAGAGATGTCCAGGCAAACGGTTCCCATGGAAGGAGCTCCGTCCTTGTAGTCAAAGATGCGCTGGGACAGGGAGTTGCGTGCCTGCTTGGGCGAAGAGGCCGTTCCCGAGGTGTAAAGGCGCAAGTATCCGGGATTGTCGAAGAGTGACCAGCTGCCGTTGTCGGGATTGTGGTTCCATGCCCACTGCATACCAATCTTGTAGTCACGGAAGTTGTCGTTGGTGGGCAGATAGGAGACGGGGTAAGCGCCGCCTACGTTGGGCTTGTTGAGGGTAAGATTAACGGCGTTCGTGTTGTTTTCAGCGATAACTGGCCAATCTTCTGCCCATGACACGGGCAGCAAGTTGGGCACACGGCCTACAGGGCCTGCGTCTCTCATCAGGATAGTCCACCATTCTCCGCTCTGCGTCTGTATCAAAGCGCCTTGGTGGGTAGCCTTGCCGTCATTGAACACTTCTTTCTTCTCATAGGGGCCAAAGACGTTCTTGGAGCGGAAGCACCATTGCGTGCCTGGCCATGCGCAGCTCACTGCATAGATATAGTAATAGTCGCCTATCTTGTAGAAGTGGCTGCCCTCCAGGCCATCAAAACCACCGTCCACGGTTGCAGACTTCACCTTATTGAAGTTCTCGTCCAGCTGCACCACGCTCAGCGTGCCGTTGCCGCATGCCACGTAAACCGTACCGTCCTCGTCCACGAGCACGCCCGGGTCATAGTATCCCTCACTCAGACGGGTCATCTCCCATTGTCCCTCGGGGTCAGTGGCGGAGAGCAGATAGCCGCCGCCGTCATCGGCGTTGCCGAAAGCGTTGAACATGATATAGAACTTCCCGTTCTTGTAGAACAGGCTGTTGGCCCAGTCTCCCTTGGCGTAGATGTTCTGGTCGCCCTCCAGGTTGTACTCGGGGTTGGAAGACATCTTCTCCAATGGGTTGGCGCAATACTGCCAGTTCACCAAATCCTTTGACTTCAGCAGCGTGCAGCCGGGGAAGTTGTGGAAAGTAGTAGTCACCATGTAGTAGGTATCGCCCACCTTGATGGCATCGGGGTCGGGGAAGTCGGCGTTCAGGATGGGGTTATGGAAAGTGCCGTCTCCATTGTCCGCAGTATACAGACGGGAGAAATCCTGGCGGGGATACTCCTTGTTGGCATAGTCCAGATACCAGTGATAGACAGGCCAGGGACAAGCCTCAGGGTCATTCAGGAAGGTAGTGTTGGCTGCGCTGGTAGCGGGGTTATTGGGGTCAAACTGCGCCAACAACTCGCAGCCCGTGAAAATCAGGTAGCTCACGTTGCCTGATTTGTCGGCTATCAACTTGAAGTTAGCGCCGAAACCCGTGCCGCCGGCCGTACCGGTCATTCCATGTCCCCAGGAAGGACCAGAGGAAGAACCATCAGGGTTTTTCGTGAAATACTTCTCGGGTGCCCAGTCCATCTCGGTCACCACGATGGGGGCGAAGTTGGAGACAGGACCTATCTGCTCGTCCCATCCGCGTTGGAACTTCTCGTAATTCACGTCAGGTGCGTCGGTAGTACCGCTGTTGAACCATCCAGGATAGCAGTGCACGGCATAGCCGATGTCCTGTCCCGTGATGGGGTAGTCTGCGTAGCCTGCGTAATTGGCTTGGTAAGCCAGACCAGGCACCAAGATGATGTTATCGCAATATTGACGCATCATGTCCACGATCTGCTGGAAGAAGTCATGCATCTCCTTGAAGCCGCCGTCGCTGCCGTCAGCGGCCTTGATCTTGATAGGCTCGTTGGCCAACTCAAACATGATGTTGGGGTGGTTGCGCAATTTGGAGTTCTGGGCCACCACCTCCCATACGGCGAGCAAGTACTTGTGGTACTCCCCGCCCACGGAGATGTATTCGGGGCATACGCCAGGCGGGCGCATCACCACGTAGAGTCCCTTGTCCACGGCATAGAGGGCCATGGGCACAAATACCTCGTCCAGGTATTTCTTGAACCGCTCCATGCGGAAAGCGGAGATGTCGCTCTCGCCTTCCGTATGCACGCCAGGCTCATTGCTCCAGTAGGGATCCATGTGCTGGCGCACGAAGGACATCTTCCAGCCCGCGGCCAAGATCTGGTCAATCTTCTGTTGGTTATAGGCCAAGCACGCCTGCACGTCATAGTTTGACCACTTGGTCCCCTGCTCGTTAAACCAGGGACTGTAGGTCTGGGCGAAACCATGCAGGTTCACGATGTTGCCGTTGTTGTCCTTGAAGTAGCGCCCATCCACGTGGAGTCTCGGCAAGGGCATGCCTGGCCAAGCCAATGTGGGTGTCTGCGTCAGGACGCAAAGCAACAATAGCAATAAATAGCGTAGTGGTTTCTTCATAAAAAAATGTTGTTATTGATTAGGTTAAAGAAAAGATTGTCAGTTAGGGTTCACAAATTAGACTACAAAAATATATAAAAATCCCAATATAAGCAAGAAACATTCCCAAAACCTTCGTTTTATTAGGAAAAGTACCTATATAATAAATCGTGAGTTCGACGAATTCCACTTTATGTGCGCAGCCCTGTTATTGCCAAACTG
>OLNM01000142.1_pt1 | contig 70222 bp, 64 predicted proteins | sample 1672391 | NCBI WGS metagenome assembly OLNM01 (sample SAMEA3136680, study PRJEB25190) | human gut metagenome | reverse complement strand
TGTCATAAATATTATCCTTTCTATAAGTTCGTTTAGATTTTTAATTAATAAATACGATAAATTGGTATGATTACCGCATTTTATATGGTATAATATGCAGAGATTAGAGTTGGCAACTGACTTTTAAAGGAAGAAAATTGCCATATAAATAACTTAATTTCTACAAATTACCGGTAGTGTTTAATATACCACGTTAATAGATGGATTAAAACAAAAACGCAAATTTGTAAAACTTTCGTAAAAATTTCGTAAGATTTATTGAAGTAATGCGAAAGGTATAAAAGTTAAAAATATGTAAATTATAAAATTATAAATGGTCAATTAGAGGTGAAAATATGGACGCAATAACTATGATAAAAGAAAGACGTAGCGTAAGAAAATATAAAGACGAAAAAGTAGACAGAGAGACTATGAGAGAAATTGTCGATATAGCGAGATGGGCTCCTTCTTGGGTAAACTACCAAATAGCTAGATACACATTAGTAGACGACGAAGAAATAATAAAAGAAATAGCAGAGCATGGAGTTAATGGATTCGTATACAATATAGACACTTTAAGAACTGCAAAAGGAGTAGCTGTACTTAGCTTTGTAAAAGGAAAAAGTGGAACATATGACAAAGAATACATAACTTCAAAAGGTAACTCATGGGAAGTTTTTGATGCTGGTATAGCATGCCAAACATTCTGTTTAGCAGCACATGCAAAAGGTGTCGGAACTTGTATAATGGGAGTTATAGACGATAAATCTATAGCAAAAATAGTAAACTTACCGGAAGACGAAACTGTTGCAGCACTTATAGTTTACGGGTATGAAGATGGAGAACATGCAGCACCAAATAAAAGAAAAGACGTAGACGAAATAATGCGTTTTGTAGATAGATAAAACTTTAAAACAGCAATTAAAATTAAACAAAAGAAGAATCTATAATCATATAAAGGAGAACAAAATGATAGTAGATAGAGATAAGTGTATAGGATGTACTTTATGTAAGCAAGACTGTATCGTAAGCGACATAGAAATGATCGATAAAAAAGCGCACATAAGAAACTTAACATGCATAAAATGTGGTCACTGTATAGCAATCTGTCCAGTAAAAGCAGTATCTTGTGATGATGAAGAAGAATACTCGATGGAAGAAGTCATCCCATATGAAAAAGAAGACTTCACAATAGATGCAGATAAACTAATGAATTTTATGAAATTTAGAAGAAGTGTTAGATTATTTAAAAAAGATGAAATAGAAGAAGAGAAAATAGAAAAAATAATAGATGCAGGAAGATTTACACAAACATCAACTAATATGCAAGATGTTTCTTATACTATTGTAAAAGACAGCATACCAGAGTTAAGAAGAATGACTTTAGGAACATTAAACGCAATGGCCGACAAGATGTTGGGAAGTGAAGAAACTCCAAAACACCTTCTAAAATACGCCCATATGTGGAAGCGTATGTATGAGAGTTTTGTAGAAAATCCAGATGGACCTGATCAATTATTCTTCAAAGCACCATTATTAATAATTGTAAAAGCGCAAAATGAGATAGATGGTGGTTTAGCATCAGCAAAAATGGAGCTTATGATAGATGCGCTAGGGCTAGGAACTTATTTCAGCGGTTTCTTTGAAAGGGCAGCGGCAATGAATCCTAAAATAGGTGAAATGATAGGATTAAAAGAAGGCGAAAAAATCATCTCTTGTATGGTAATTGGATATCCAAGGGTAGAATATAAGAGAACAGTACCTAGAAAAGAAGCAAGAATAACTAGAATATAATTATGGATAAAGCTAGAAAAAATCAATAGGAAATATAAGTTCAAAAGTACTGCAACAACTAAAAAACACTGACATTTCCATATGCTGATTAATTAAAAATAAGGCGTCGATTTAAAATATTCGACGCTTTATTTTTATTAGTAAGCTAAGTAGACACTCCTGTTATAACTAGATCATTTTCATCAAAGAATAAATTCTCAATTCTATTTTGTGGCAATGTAATATCAAATTATTTATATCCATATCTGATACCATTTGCTACTTCTTTATATTAATGAGAACTCAAATTTATATTAGAATCTCAAACATTTATTTCAATTTTAAAAAAGCTAATAAAATTAATGTCACACCACTTAACCAAGAAAGATTTAGCTCTGTTTTTTCTGCTATTTTATTTCCAACAAAGCAACCACCCAATATTGCAATTATATTTATAATAAGTGAAAATATTATTATTTGAATAAAGTTAGCCGCGACTAAACCTGCTCCAAAACCTGCCGCCAATCCATCTAGCGAGAGTGCTAATGCTAATGAGAATGATTCTTTTGGTGATAAGGTAAGCGAATGATCAACATCGGCTGCTGTATTATCTATATATACATTTAAAAAAAATCTAAAGTCGGAAACTTTAAATTCATAATTGCGTGTTAATGAGCCTTTAGGTCCTATTAAAGCTTTTAAGGTGCTATCAAATAATTTGGTCAATCCAAGCATTAAAAGCATCGCAAAGCAAATACTTGTTGTAAATACGGAGGGAATGAATTTACTTACAAAACTACCAGTAAATAAGGCAATCCCCAAAATAGTAGTAGAAACAACATTAATGATTAAAGCTGATTTAAAGGGTATTTTTATTTTACTTGTGGCATAAGCGAAACTTGCTACAAAAGCATCTATAGATAAAGCGCCTACAAGCAAAATGGAATTAAACGAAGATAAAAAATTCATGGTGTTTGTATACCCCCTTTTACAATAAGCATTGAAACTTATTAATTTTTGCATAGTTTAACTATATATTAACAATATATGAGGGGGTAATTTTTTGGTGACATTAAAAACAGGGGGCGAGATTTTATTTATTAAACTAATGAGCATAATATATATAAAGTAGAAATTATCATAGGAACTATATTTGGAGGAAATATGATTAGATTATTTTTTATATTAATAACATTGTTCGCAGTAGAAAGAGTTGTTTCGAAAAGGATAAATACATATAAAATTAAAAAAGTTAAAACATTGATCCATCAGATAAATAATCAATATAAATATTTATTTAAAGGAAAGTCTGAGTATATTAATTTTTATCAATGGCTAATACTTTTTATTTCACAAGCATTTGTAGTATATGCGCTTGTGAGATATATAGTTAAAAAGATTTTTAGATATGTAGAAGAAAATTATATCTTGTTTGGTAAGACATTAACTATCATTTTTTTGATATTATTTCTATATTTTGTTATAGGATATTTATTATTGTCGATTTCTAAGATATACAAATTTTTATATAAAATACAAGATAAAATAACAAAAACAGATTTATTGATAAGTTACTTCATAATAAGTATGTATATGACAATTTTAATAATATTTCCCGGAGAATTTGCGAAAAACTACAAAATAGGCTTGGTGGGAGTGACCTTGAGTTACTTTTTAAATTTAAAAGTATTACTTAGAATAATAAGAAGCCCTGAAATTGCCGATTTTAAAGGGCAAACTAAAAAAACTGATGGACTTGATAGTGTAGGAGTTATGGCAGTAATTGTTTTATTAATGGTTGTAATAAGTCTGGCGCTTGCAGTATGCTTTATTAGTTGTAGTGGAGAAGGTGTATATACCAACAACCCTACGTTTTTTGATTTATTTTATTATACTATTATCACGTTTGCAACAGTTGGTTATGGAGATATAAGTCCAGTTTCGCCTATTGCAAAATTTATGAGTATCGTTATTTCAATGACGAGCATACTCTGTTTGACAGTTTTTATCTCTTCTGTTTTATCTTACAAAGGAACAGAAGATTAGTATTAGAACATTTTAAAATAGATAATTGTATGTAGCTATTATATAAATGTATATAAATGAAAGTTATGTAATAAAAATATTAAATATATAATTTAATTTATTACAAAAATTGTATTGACTTGGAGTTAACTTCAAGGAATAAAATTATAAATAAGTTAATAACAAAGAGAAATTTGACAGGAGGTTTAACAAATGAATAGACCATATATATTCTGCCATATGCTAACTTCTCTAGACGGCAAAATCATGGGAAATTATATGAGTACGCCAGAAGGCGAAACAGGTTCGACCATATTTTATGATTTAGCATTTGGCAAAGACAGATATTATAAACATCAAGGTTGGATATCGGGTAGAGTTACAACAGATGACAATTTTACATTTTATAAAAAGCCAGATTTAGATGAGGATGCAGAAATAGTACCAGAAGGGGACTATGTTGCAGATTTTCATGAAAACATTCATTATGTTTCAATAGACCCATCGGGAGTTCTTGGATGGGACAAAAATTATATCATATATCAAGATACAAGAGCTCATGTAATAGAAGTTCTTACAAATAAAGCTAGTAATTCTTATAAGGATCTTCTTAGAAAACTAGGAATATCTTATATAATTGCAGGCGATACAACTTTAGATTATGAAGTTTTATTAGAAAAATTAAAAAAACTATTTAAGATAGAACTTCTTATGTTAGGCGGTGGAGGTGTACTTAACTGGTCATTTATCCAAGAAGGGTTATGTGATGAAGTTAGTGTTATTATGGCAGCATGTGCAGATGGTTCTACAAAAACACCTACACTATTTATGGAAAAGGAAGGACTTAGCGATGATAAGCCAGTTCACTTTAAATTAGAAGACGTAAAGATTATGGAAGGAGATAGTCTTTGGTTACGTTATAAAATTAAAAAATAAAAGGGGTAATTAAAATGGAAAAAGAACTTAGTGTATTTAAAATAGGTCAAACAAATGATGCTTATGCAAAATTTTTTACAGGTCAAAGTTATTTAAACATGTTATCTTTAGAACAAGTTGTAGTAGGTAATGTAACTTTTGAACCAGGATGTCGTAACTTCTGGCATATACACCATGCAAAATCAGGTGGAGGACAAATCCTACTTTGTACTGCTGGAAGAGGATATTATCAAGAATGGGGAAAAGAAGCAGTAGAACTTAATCCTGGTGATGTAATAAATATACCGGCAGGTGTAAAACATTGGCATGGGGCAGCAAAAGATAGTTGGTTCCAACACTTAGCAATAGAAGTACCAGGAGTTGATACAAAAAACGAATGGTGTGAAGAAGTAAGTGATAAAGAGTATAATAAATTAAAATAAAAATATAGATGTTATCAATCCTAGATTTTAAGCCTAGGATTTTTTTCGTATTAAAATATGATAAAATTAAAAGAAAGAAATCGTTTTTTGTAGAAAAACAAAAGTTAAAGTAATATCTGAAGGATTAAATGTCAGAAAAGGACCTTTGACACAATATGATTCTATAGGCAAGGTATCAAAAGGTTATGTATTTGATGCCATTGGAAAATCAGGAAGCTGGTATTAAGTAAATTATAACGGACAAAATGCATATATATCAGGAAACTTAAAATATGTAGAGCCAATGTTTATAAACATTAATAACTTCGATTCAATGCCAGTAGATTCTAGTATCGATGAAGTATGTGGATTGCTTGGAGTAAATGGAATGAATGCTGCTGAATATAACACTACTGTAAAGGATATGAAGACTTTGATTAATAAGTTATCTAATAAATATCCTAAAAAAAATTATATACAAAAAGTTTTTCCTATTGGAAGAAAATACTCAAAAACAGTTATTAATAGAATTACAAACTATAATAATGAAATCGAAAAATATTGCAAGACTATATCAAATGTAAAATTTATAGATGCGACTACAGGATTTGTAGATTCTTAAAGTATCCTGATGCTGAGGGGATACATATTATTCTAAGTAAATACCAAATGTTCTTTGATAATATTGGAAAAGCAATGTTGAATATTTTAGCTATTGGATGAACATCAAACTCAGTAGTGCTAAGATAGTTTGTGAAAGGAGAACCTTGAATCGTATCCCCAGCATCTATTATTAACGTATTACCGTCCTTTTCAAATTGATTTATTATGTTTAATAGACCTATATTTTTTTGTGACCTATCAATATAATCTGTTGGGTACACATAACCGTGTAAGTCAGATGTAAAGTAGATTTTTAAGTTTTTCATTGTGACACCTCTTTAATTGTTAATCCGTATATTTATATTACCTCAAAATCTTCATTTTATAAAGATAGTTATTTAATTTCATATACGTTACATATTGAAATTTTAATATTAAACCATAGAAAAGCAAAACAAATAATAATTAAAATATTGAAGTATTAGGAGAATGAATATGAACAGAAAAAGAATAACAAAAAAAGCAACATTAGCATTAGTAGCGATGATGACAGTAACATCAGTAGTAGGATGTTCACAGTCAAATAACTCAAATAAAAACCAACAAGGCTCAAATCAAAAGACTGAACAAAAAACAGAACAAAAAACAGACAAAAATACAAACTCAAGTTTATCATCTAGCACAATATTTAAAGATATGAAAACTACAGATATAGATGGAAATAAGGTAGATAAATCTATATTCTCAAAATATAAACTGACTATGGTCAATGTGTGGAACACAGGCTGCAGCCCATGTATATCAGAAATACCAACATTAGATAGATTAAACAAAGAATATAGAGAAAAAGGTGTTTCGATAAAAGGTATGTTGCTAGAATCGGGAATTGGATTAACTGATGAAGAAAAAGCTACAGCAAAAGAAATATTATCAAAAGCAAATGCAACTTATCAACAATTAACAGTTACAAAAGATATGGTAGAAAAAGATGATACATTGCTTTTACAAGCATTCCCAACAACATTCTTTATAGATAAAGATGGAAATATCGTTGATAGTATAGAAGGTTCTAACGATTATGATGGCTGGAAAGCAAAAATAGATGAAGTATTAAAGAAGGTAGAAGCAAATGAATAATATTATAAAAAAAAATAAAGTAGGTTTAGCAATATTTATTGCAGGGATGCTTTTTGTATCTCTTGGAATTCACAGACAAGAACATAAAGTTGTGTCAAAGAAATCAAATATTATATGTCTTGAATGTATAGGAATTGGATAGGTGATAGTATGGATTTAATAAGAAAGATAAAGTCAAACCTGAGGCTAACCGTTCAAATAGTGTTTACTGCATTGACTAATGGATACTTTTTGGGCTTTGCAAAAGGGAAGATATATCAAGGTGATAGTAAACAACTATGTGTACCTGGGCTGAATTGTTATTCATGCCCAGGGGCGATAGGGTCTTGTCCAATAGGTTCTTTACAGGCCGTATTGGGAAGTAGAAATTTTAAATTTTCATTTTATATAATAGGATTTTTAATGATGGTTGGGGCGTTTGTAGGAAGATTTGTGTGTGGATGGCTATGTCCATTTGGATTAGTACAAGACTTGCTTTACAAAATTCCATTTATTAAAAAAATTAAAAAGGTGCCTTTGGATAAGCCATTAAGATATCTTAAATATGTTATATTAGTAGTATTTGTAATTATAATGCCGCTTACACTGACAAACTTTGCAGGAGAGGGTAATCCTTGGTTTTGCAAATTAATTTGTCCATCAGGAACATTGCTTGGAGGGGTACCTCTAGTCTCAATGAACAGTTCACTTAGAAAAATAATTGGACCATTGTTTACTTGGAAGATGTTTATATTAGTGAGTGTTGTTATATTATCAATAAAAATTTATAGACCGTTTTGTAAATACTTATGTCCATTAGGTGCTATATATGGGCTATTCAACAAGTATTCTCTTTATAAATATGAAATTGATGAAGACAAATGTACAAAATGTGGATTATGTGAGAGAAAATGTGATATGAATGTCGCAGTATACAAAACTCCAAACAGTGCAGAATGTATAAGATGTGGAAAATGTATAAAAGTTTGCCCAAGAGGAGCTATAAAAACTACATTTACAAAAACAAAAGAAGCAGCTTGTAATTCAAAATGTTCTGGATGTAAGTCAAATTGTGCAAGCAAAAATTAATAAAAGCCTTTAAGTTTAAATTAAAACATAAAAAAGATATTTAATATAATATTTAAATTATAGTATACTATACTATAAAATATAATTAAAAGATGATGAGGTTGAAAAAAGTGAGCACAAAAATATTAATAGTAGAAGATGAGATAGATATAAGAGAAGGGATAAGTGAATATTTATCCGAAGTTGGATATGATGTTATGGTTGCCGAAGATGGGCAAGAAGGTATCGACTTATTCAAATCAAATGAATTTGATTTAGTTTTATTGGATATAATGCTACCAAAAATAAATGGGTTTGGTGTATTGAGCCAAATAAGAGAAATAAGCGATGTTCCTGTTATGATGCTTACTGCAATGACTGATGATTACAGTCAAATCATGAGTTTTAATGAAAAAGCCGATGATTATATAACAAAACCATTTTCGGTTGTAGTACTTCACAAAAGAATTGAAGCTTTGCAAAGACGTATCCAAGGAAGACAACAAAATAACAAATGGATTTATAAAGATGTTGAGGTGGATTTTTTAGGATTTTGTGCAAAGAAAGATAATAATCCAGTAGATTTAAAACCAAAGGAAATAAAGTTATTGGAATTATTAATTAAGCACAAAAACCAGGTGCTAACAAGAAATCAAATGTTAGATAGTCTTTGGGAAATAGACGAGGCCCCAGCTGATCGTGTTATTGATGTATATATTAAAAATCTTAGAAAAAAACTAGATTTAGATTGTATTACAACTGTAAAAGGTATTGGGTATAAGTTTGAGGATAAGTAATGAAAAAGATGAAACTATTCCAAAAAACATACCTATTTACAGTTGGGCTGATGGCAATTATCATCATAATTTCTCACACTTTGTTGTATATGCTTTTGCCGAGTTTTTATACTAACAAAAAGCAGCAAGATTTAGACAACATAAGCTATCAATTAACAGAGCAATTACAAAATAATAATTCAAATAAGAGCGATGAAATAGCTAAGAAATTTGCTGATATGCATAACATAAATATACTGTTGAGTGTAAATGGAAAAAATAAAGTATATGAAGGAATTAAAAGTTGTGATATATATATAAACCCAGATGCTTTAGATGAACAGTCGCTAGTTATAGACAATAAAACGGATTTTATAGAAGATAATAAGAAATCAAATTCAACAGAAGTTAAAAATGATTTTCTAAAAATTAGTGATTCATCATTACTTTACACTAAAAAGTTAAAGACAAAAGATAACGTAGATGCATCAATAAAAGTTGCTATGGATTTACAATATCTCCAAGAAGCGAGAAGTGTAGTATTTATGATATTACCATATTCTATCGGTATAAGTCTTATTATTTCATTATTTGCATCATATATATATACAAAAAAAATAACAAAACCAATAAAACAAATTTGTGACGTTACAAAAGAGATGCAAGTATTAAAAGAAGATGCATATTGTGATATTAACACTGGCGATGAGATAGAGCTTTTAGCGACAAATATAAATAGTTTATATAAAAATTTATTAGATACGATTGATTCTTTGAAAGAGGAAATTGAAAATGTGAGTAAATCGGAAAAAAGCAAGGTAGACTTCTTAAGAAGTGCCTCTCACGAATTAAAAACACCTCTTATGAGCATACATATAATGCTTGAAAATATGATTTTAAATATCGGGAAGTATAAAAATCATGATGTTTATCTCCCAAAATGTCAAGAAGCTGTTGTTAATTTAAGTAGTATGGTTCAAGAGATACTAGACACATCTAGACTTAACTCTTTGAACGGCGAAAAAGAATTGAAAGAAGTAGATTTAAAAATATTGATAGAAAGTATTATTGAGCCATATAAAATTATCGCAAAATCAAAAAAAATCAATATGAACATAGATTATTCAAACTCATTAAATATAAATACTGATAAATCAATGTTAAAAAAGGCATTATCGAATATTATATCTAATGCAGTGAATTATACCGATAATGGAAAAAATATAAATATATATTTTGAAAAAAATTCATTAATAATAGAAAATGAGTGTAAACCAATAGAACAAAATCATCTAGATCATATATTCGAGGCGTTTTATAGAGCGGAATTTGACAGAAATAAAAACACCGGAGGAAATGGGTTGGGACTTTATATTGTTCAACAAATTCTAAAAACTTTAAATATCTCACACTCATTTGAAAGTGTTCAAAATGGTATGAAATTTACGATTAATTTTGAAGAAAATAACTTAATATGTTAACAAAAAAGTAGGGGCTAAGCTCCTACTTTTTTGTATTTTTATATAGATAAAATATAAAAATATTGATAAAGTTATTGATAAAAATAAAAATCTAAAATATTAAAGGAAATAATGAAAAAGGTATTTAAATATATGGAAAAATACGAACTTTTTAATACATATGTTTTAATATATAAGTGAAAGTAGCATATTTTTTCTTAAAAAATGATTTTTTTATTAATTAAACAACAAATTTTAATTTTTACAATTGTAAATTTAAAAGTTTTATAGTATACTAATTTCATATTAAGTTTACACACATGAAAGGGACACATGATGGAAAAAAGAGAAAAAGTAGTTTCGAGTATTGCAAATATTTATAAATTAGATGGACGAGTGCCATTATCTAAGGCAATTCCTTTTGGATTACAACATATTCTTGCTATGTTTGTAGCTAATTTAACACCAATTATGATGATAGGAAGTGCATCATCTGTAGGACAAGAGCAAATGACTATATTATTACAAAATGCAATGTTTATGGCTGGTATAGCAACTTTAATTCAGTTATATCCTATTGGAAAAGTAGGGGCGAAGTTGCCTATTGTTATGGGAGTTAGTTTTACATTCGTTACAATCTTATCTTATGTTGGAGCTCAATATGGCTATGGTGCTGTTGTAGGTGCAGTTATCGTAGGTGGTATTTTTGAAGGACTATTAGGATTATTGGCCAAATATTGGAGAAAAATAATAACACCAGTTGTTTCAGGTGTTGTCGTTACAACGATTGGCTATTCATTATTAACTGTAGGTGTACGTTCATTCGGAGGGGGCTACACTGAAAACTTTGGTTCTCTACAAAATATTATGGTTGGTACAATTACGTTAGTAGCCTGTCTTTTATTTAATATTTTAGCAAAATCATTTTGGAAGCAATTATCAGTATTATTCGGATTATTTGTAGGATATGTAGTATCACTTTGTTTAGGGATGGTAGATTTATCAGGAATTTTATCTAATGGAATTATAGCATTCCCTACAATTTTACCAGTTACACCAGAATTCAATATAAATGCAATTATATCAGTATGTATTATATTTATGGTTTCGGCTGCTGAAACAATCGGAGATACATCAGCAGTAGTTGCAAAAGGTTTAGACAGAGAAATAACAGAAAGAGAAATCTCAGGTTCACTTGCTTGTGATGGTTTTTCAAGTTCTATAACTGGTATATTTGGATGTCCACCAGTAACATCATTCAGCCAAAATGTTGGATTAGTTGCTATGACAAAAGTAGTAAATAGATTTACAATAATGACTGGAGCTATGTTTATGATACTTGCAGGATTTGTTCCACCAATCGGTGCATTTTTCAGCTCAATTCCAGAATCTGTGTTAGGTGGGTGTACACTTATGATGTTCGGGACAATAGTAGTTAGTGGTATAGAGATGCTTGCAAGAGCAGGTTTTACACAAAGAAATATCATAATTATAGCACTATCTTTAGCTATAGGTATAGGATTTACTTCTGTGACAGAAGCAGAAATTTGGGCAATATTCCCTAAAATGATACAAGACATATTTAGCGGAAATTGTGTTGCAGTTGTATTCGTTGTTTCAATTATTTTAAACTTAGTACTTCCTAAAAATATGGAAATTGAGAAGTTGGCTGAAGCAGCTTAGGAAATAATTGAAGTAAAATAATAATAAATTAAAAGCAAAAATGCTACAAAGTAGGTTATCTATTTTGTAGCATTTTTTATAATGTATAGGAAATTATAATTAGCTTTAAATTGTGGAATATAAATTAATTTATATTGTATTGTTTAATTTTTTAGTGTATCTTAAAATAAGATATATTTTACATTTATATGAAAAAATAGGTTATATAATTATAAATAGGTGGAGAAAGAGAATGAATAAAAAAGAAGCAATACTAAAAGTATACAATTGCATAAAAAAAGAAACAGCTAAGAAAGCTATGAGTATAGAGTTAAAAAAACAAAAAACACAACTTATAGATTCAAAAGTAGGAGGGACTCCATATTTACCTGTTGGTGCAGAAATTCCTGTTGATGATGAGGGAAAACAACTTACATTATTAGCACAAATAAACTGCGAAGAGCTTGTAGGAATGGAAGATTATCCTCAAAAAGGATTATTACAATTTTTCATACTTATGGATGATTGTTATGGGTTGGATTTTGATAATCAAAATAAACAAAATACATTCAGGGTAGTTTACCATGACAGTATTGATAATAATGTGAAAGAAGAAGATATATTAAAAATATACAATCCTTATATTGAAGATGAGGATTATATGCCATTTGAAGATGAATTCAAGATGGTGTTTACAACTTATGAAGAAGGAATAACATCAGAAGATTTTAATTTTGATGAAATTTTTGTAAAAAAATACAACGAACTATTTCCTAATAATCAAATTCAAGCATTTTGGGACTTGGATGATGATAATGAAGGTAAGGAATCATTTGATGATATTCTAGAAGAAATCAACGATGAGATTTCAGGTTGCGGAAATAAAATAGGAGGATACCCTTACTTTGCACAATCAGACCCTAGGGAATATGACGGTCTTGATGTATATGATACTTTATTATTACAGATAGATAGTATGGACGATTATGAAAATGGATATATAATGTGGGGAGATGGCGGAGTTTGCAATTTCTTTATTAATAAGGATAAGTTAAAGAATTTAGACTTTAGTGATGTTTTATATAATTGGGATTGTTATTAAGAAGATAAATTTGAAAAATTAAAGATTTAATAATAAAAAAATAAACACATGGAATTTATATTTATTTAAAATATACTTTCTATGTGTTTATTTTTTGTAAATCTGTCCTAAAATACTAATAGAAACAAAAAAGCCCACATAAAAATGTGAGCAATTAGTTTCGATAATAATCATCATCGTCAATTCGATGGGAATTATTTTCTAAAAAAGATATCGTCATCGTCAATCCGATGAGAATTATCTTTTCTATATTATCCTCAAGATAAAAAAATTTATACATTTATTTTGAAGATTATATAAATAATAATTAATATATAAAAAATTAAAGAGATTTAATTATTTCCTCTAATTTTTCAGATAAACTTCTAGCACGTTCAAAATCAGTATCTCTAAGTGATGAGGCGATATCCATTTCAAGAGCCTTTTTCTTTTCTTCTATTTGAAGATAGTCTTTGTCAAAATGGTTAGCATATATCATTTTTCTGAATTTACGCATGCTCATTTTTCTTATTGTTTTGTCTTCTATTAATAAGACATAGTCGGCACAGTTAACTATGAAATGATAGTCATGTGAAATCATTAAGATTGCGCCTTTGTAGTTTGAAATAGCTTTTTCTAATGCCATTTGTGAATATATATCTAAGTGGCTTGTTGGTTCGTCCATTAATAACATATTTGCTTTACTTGCTGAAACTTTTGCAAGTTGAAGGATGTTTTTCTCACCACCTGATAATGATTCGATCTTTTGTGTAAGTATATCTGAACTAAATCCGTATTTTCCAAGATATCTTCTTATTTCACCATATGTTTCAAATCCAACATCATAGAATTCTTGTAAAATTGTGTTTGATTCATTTACAACTTCGCTTTGCATTTGCGATAAATATGCTAATTTGATGTTTTCGTCGATTTTTATAGCATCATTGTTATTTTTGAAAATTTGTTTTAATAAAGTAGTTTTACCAACACCGTTTGTTCCGATTATTGCAACTTTATCATTAGATTTTATCTCGAAGTTTACATTTTGTAAAAGCACTTCATCAAATGATATACCTAAATCATCTGTTTTTAATGCTATTATTTCTTCTTCGATTTCATTATTTGTTTCTAAGTTGATATATGGTTGTTTGATATCTACAAATGGATGTTTAATTCTATTTGCTTCTAATCTTTCTTGTATTTTAACTCTCGCTTTTAATGCTCTACCTCTAGATGCATCTGCATTGTAAGTTGCTTTTTCTCTTAATATTTTTATTAATTCTTCATTTCTTGCTATTTCCTCTTCATCAGCTATTGCCATCTCTTGTAATTCAATTTTTGTTTGAAGAAGAGAGAAGTTATAGTCAATATATCTTCCATCAAATTCTTGAAGTTCAGTATTTTCAAGGTGGATGATTTTATTGAAACAATGATTTAATAAATATCTGTTGTGAGTTATAACTAAGATAGTTTTCTTGTGAGAATTAATTAAGTTTTTAAGTGAGTTAAGATTCTCAAAGTCTAAGAAAACATCTGGTTCATCCATAATCATTAAATCAGGATTATTAAGCATTTCTTTTATAACTTGTATAAGTTTGAACTCCCCACCACTAAGTTCAGAAATCATTCTGTCTCTGTGAGTAGTTAAGTTAGCAGCGTTTAATTTTTTATTGATGTTGTTTTCATAATTATCACCATCAATCGCATCGAAAGCATCAAGTGCCTCTTGGTATTTTTCTAATAATGTTTCGATATCATCAGAAGTTCCCATTTCAGCACAAAGAGTTGCTATTTCATTTTCAAGTTTTATAAATTCTTCTGCAATATATTCGAAAACAGTTGTTTCTTTGTCTTTATCTCTTTGTGAAAATTGGCTTACGTACCCAATTTTTAAGCTTGGCTCCATTTCAACGTTTCCGTCAAATACGTATTTTTCAGGATCCATTATTATATCTATAAGCGTACTTTTTCCACTACCACTTGCACCGATAAATGCACAATGTTGACCTTCTTCTATTGTAAATGAAACATCAGTATAAAGGTCTTTTTGTGGAAAAGAGTACGACACTTTGTCAAATTTTATCATGTAATTACCTCTCTTTTTGATTCGCTTTTGATAGCATAACATTTTTTAGGGCTAATTTCAATTATTTAAAATTGGGATTTTAGATAATTCTTTATGCATAAATAATAAGCAATTTACAAAACATAAATAAGAATATTATTTTACATAAAAAGGAGGATTTTAACATGTGTACAGCTTTGAGTTTATTAACATTTAAAAAAGAACATTTATTTGGAAGAAATATGGATTTGGAATATACATTTGGACAAAGACCAGTAGTAGTTCCTAGAAATTATGAATACGTAGACAAAGTTTCTGGTGAAAATAAAAAGATAAAATATGCTATTACTGGTATGGCATCAGTTATGGACAATCACCCACTATTTGCTGAGGCTATAAACGAAGAGGGGCTAGGTTGTGCTGGGCTTAACTTCCCTGATGCATATTGGGAAGATGACACTAAAGAAGGTATGGAAAATATGCCACCATATGACTTAATTCTTTGGATTACTGGTAATTTTGCAACTTTAGAAGAATTAAGACCATATCTAGATAAAATCAATTTAGTTGCAAGACCTTTTGCTGAAAATGTTGGACTTCCAACACTTCACTGGATGGTTACTGATAAGACAGGAAAAGCAATCGTAATCGAAAAAACTAAAGAAGGATTTAAAGTATATGAAAATAAAGTTGGTGTAATGACTAATGCACCATCATTTGATTGGCATATAACTAACTTACGTCAATATATGAATGCAACTCCAGTTCAACCGACATCTGCAAATTGGAGTGATTTAGAATTAACTCCGCTGGGATCTGCAACTGGTGGGATAGGACTTCCTGGCGATTTTTCATCACCATCTAGATTTGTAAGAGTAGCATTTTTAAGAGCACAAATTCTTATGGAAGATATAGAAAACGACGGAATAATTGAATTCTTCCATATTTTAAATAATGTAGCAATGGTAAAAGGTTCAGTAATAACTAAAGACGGAAAAGATGAAATAACTCAATATAGTTCTTGTATGAACCTAGAAAAAGGACTTTATTATTATAAATCTTACAATAATAATCAAATAAATATGCTTGATATGCATAAAGAAGACTTAGATGGAAGTGAAATGAAGATATTCCCTTATAATGATGTACAAGTTGTAAATTTATTAAATTAAAAAATATAGAAGAAATTATAAGAAGTAGAATTTTAAAATAAGAATATAAAATTATAGAGTATTTAATTAAAATTTAAATAGAATAAAAAAGAGATGTTGTATTAAAAGACATCTCTTTTTTAGCAATCTATATTTTTTAAATATCCTTAGAATAAAGATTTCTTTATATATATAGTTAAAATATTGATACTAATTTATTACACATATCTTGTTGACTCATATAATAAATTAATTCTATAATAAATTAATAATATGTAAAAATATGGGGTGTGAAATGAAGGGAATAAAAAAAATAACAGCTTTATTTTTGATAATGATACTAACAATATCTACTAGTGGATTTGTTAATAAAGTTGAATCAGCTCAAGTTAGTAAATCTCAAACCAATGACTCTCAAATAAGTATGGGAGTATCTGCACATGCTTATGTTGTTATGGATGCAAATTCAGGGGAAATAATTATGTCTCAAGATGCGGATAAAAAAATCTATCCTGCAAGTACAACCAAATTATTAACAGCAGTAGTTGCAATAGAAAACTGCAACTTAGATAAAGAAATAGAAGTAACACAAGCAGCTTTAAACAAAGTTGATGTAGAATCATCAATTGTAGGATTAAGAGCTGGCTCTACATACACAATGGAACAACTTTTATATATGCTTTTGATTGTTTCAGCAGGTGATGCAGCAGAAGTTATAGCCGAAGAAGTAGCGGGTTCAAGTGAAGCATTTGCTACTATGATGAATGAAAAAGCAAAACAAATCGGAATGACAGATTCATATTTTGATAATCCAGTGGGGATGGACTGGCACAGTAATGCAAAAATACATTCAACTGCACATGATATAGCGAAATTGACACAATATGCTATGGCGAATTATGAAATAAGAAAAATAGTTAGACATAGTTTTTATACAGTAGATAATTTTTATAATGGAAAATCAATAACATTGGGTTCAACTAATGGTTTCCTTAGAAAACGTAAATATTCTGACAATTTATTTACAGTAATAGGTTCAAAAACAGGTACTACTGATAAGGCTGGATTTGCGCTTACAACAACAGCCAAGGATAATGAAGGCAGAGAAGTAATCTGTGCATTTTTCGGAAATAGTACGAGAGATAAGATGTATAAAGATATCAATAGATTATTAATTAATGCTTATACAACTCATAAAGATGAATTACAAAAGGGTATTTTAAATATTAGATATCCATCAGTAAAAGATATTATGGATCAAGAGATAGAAAAAGAGTGCAATTTAACAAAATAATTTAGATAGTAAAAGGGTTGTTTGAATATATAAAACAACCCTTTATTTTTAGAAAAATCACCCGGGTGAAAAGCTGTCAAAATCAAGTTATCATCCAAAATTTAAACTATACTATAATTAACTAGATAAAATATTTTATTTAGATTTATCAAGAAGGGGGATTTTAGGTGAAGAAATTAACTGTTATTATATTATCATTAGTATTATCATTTGGTGTAGTGGGCTGTTCATCAAATAGCAAGGATGATAGTACTCAAGAACAACAAGAGCAGCAAAAAGATACAGCTGCAACAGCTTCAGAAATATCAACTTTATTAAAAGATATGTATATAGTACTTAAGGATTCAAACGGGGGAACTAAAGATTGTAAAGATAAGCTAGTTAATTACGGAAAAGATATAAACGATGCTATGTTGGCGAATAAAGAATACGGTCGAGATATGCAAAATTTAAAAGATGCTACAGAAAATTATGATTTAGAAAAAATAGCTAAATATGTATGTGATATTTTAAATGACATAGAGGGAAGTGACAAATACAGCATAGAAATAAAGTCAACAGATAATACAGATAAATCAAATAGTAATCAAAATACTAAGTCAAATGGGAATAATCAAAAGAGTACAAATACAAATAAAAACAACAATAATAACAAAAATACGAATAAAAATAACGAAGAAGAATATCAAAGTGGGGACTACGGAGATTATACAAAATGTCCAAACTGCAAAAAAATGACATTCCATCCTGATGGATATTGCGAAAACTGTGGTTATGGAAAATCAGCTAATGAAGATGGAGCTAGCCATAGTTCTGAATGCGCAAATTGTGGAAGTGCCACTATAAATGATGATGGAACTTGTCCATATTGTGGATATCAAAATTAGAGCGTGTTTAAAATAAAGATTTATTTTTTATAATGTCAAAATAGGAGCAAATGCTCCTATTTTTTTGTGGGAAATTTTAAAAGAGAATGCTAATCGTACGAATGAATAATATATAATTAACATATAGGACTTAAAAATAAACAAAACTGAGATTATATATAAATAATAATATAAATCTAGAAGGGAGTTTAGAAAAGGGGATATGGAATATATAAAGCAATATAATACGAATGAAGTTTATGTGAATGAAAAGCTTACAGAGAAAATAGATAAAATAAATTCACATCCACTTACTGTGGTTGAGGCACCGATGGGATATGGAAAGACAACAGCGATAAAAATATATCTGAACAAATTCCATACGAATTACTATTGGCAGAATATCTACACTGATTCGGATATAGCATTTTGGCAAGGTTTTTGTAGAATAATAAGCAAGATAGATTCAAATGTTGGCAGTTGCTTGGAAAACATAGGCTTACCAAAAGATAGTATAAAACTTGAAGAATGTATTGAGCTTATAAATTCTATTTATATAAAAGAGGAAATAGCAATAATATTAGATGATTATCATTTAATAGATAATAAAAATTTAGATGAGTTAATATATAATTTGGTAAAAAGTATGGATAACAAAATCCATATTATTATAATTACGAGAAATAAGCCAGATATTGAGATTGAAGAACTTCAATTAAAAAAATTGGTGAATTATATTACGAAAAATTGCTTGGAATTTGAAAAGGATGATATAAAAAAATATTACAAACTCTGTGGCATAAATTTAAATACTTTAAATATAGATGATGTTTATAAAAAGAGTGAAGGTTGGATAAGTGCGATATATTTGATTATGCTAAATTATATCGAATACAATACGATTGAGATAAGTGAAGATATATATGAACTTGTAGAAAAACTAGTGTATGATCCATTTGAAGATAAGTTTAAAGATTTTTTACTTAGATTATGTGTATTTGATCAGTTTACATTGGGGCAAGTTAAATTTGTTACTGGGGATGAAAATGTTGATTTATTGATAAAGGAATTGACACAAGTTAATGCATTTGTGAAGTATGACAAGAAGAATAAAGTATATTTATTTCATGCAATTTTTAGAACATGTCTGTTGGAGAAATTAAAAGAAAAAGACGATGATTATAAAAAGGAAGTATATAAAAAAGGCGGACTTTGGTTTTATAAAAAAAGAAAATATGTTTTAAGTATAGGTTATTTTTATAAAGCTGGAGACTACGAAAGCTTCTTAAATACTTTGGTACAAGACAAGGGAAACAGCATTACAGGAAAAATAAAGGATACATTTATAAGATGTATGGAAAATTGTCCAAATGAATTTAAACAGAAAAATCATCTGGCATTATTGGTATATGCGAGAAGGTTGTTTACTTACAATGAGATGGACTTGTTTGGAAAAGTTTGTGGACAATTTTATGAAAATATAGCTAAAGATAAAAATATAGATGATAAAGAAAAAAATCAACTACTTGGAGAGATGAAACTTATACTTAGTTTCACAAAATATAACAATATAGAAGAAATGTCGAATCTTCACAAGGAGGCTTATGAATTGATGTATAAGCCATCTACGATTATGACAAATAAATCCACATGGACTTTCGGTTCACCATCAATTTTATATATGTATTATAGAGATAAGGGCAAATTACAAGAACAGCTAAGAATAATGAAAAATGCAATGCCTTATTATTATAAAATCACCGAAAACCACGGCAAAGGAGCAGATTATATAATGGAGGCTGAGGTATGTTTTAATCAAGGCGATATATTAAATGCAGAAATAGCGCTCGATAAGGCAATGCTTATGTGTGATAAGTATTCAGGAGTTCTTTGCTGTGCTTTGTTTTTAAAATTAAGGATACTTATACATGAAGGCAAGTATGAAGAGTTTAGGACTTTGATGGATGAAATTGAAGAGAAAATTTATATAAATGACCTTCATATGTTTTCAGATACGTTGGATTTAATAAGGGCATATATATATTCTAATTTAAAAGAAGAAAGCAAAATTCCAAAGTGGATAATAAATGGCAATTTTGAAAATACTAGATTATTATTTCCGACAATGCCTCTTGTAAATTTTATTTACTCAAAAGTACTTATAACAAAAAAGGATTATATCAAGGTAGTTGTACTTTATGATAAGTCTATGGCTATGGCAAGGATATTTCCTAATTTACTTTGTGAGATTTTTGAAAATATGCATATAGCAATAGCATACGACAATTTATCTAAAAGAAAAGAATCAATTGAAAAACTTGAAAAAGCCTTGGAAATAGCCATAAGTGATAGACTATATATGATTTTTGCAGAAAATTATACTGATATAAAAAACTTGTTAGATGAAATATACGAAAAAGGAAATTTTAAAGAAGCAATAGAGGAAATTAGAAGATTACAAAAGCCTTATGAGGAATTTTTAAAATTTGTTAAAAAATAAAAATCTAAAGTTGTTGAATTATCGGAAAGAGAGCTAGAAGTTGCAAATTTAGCGGCACAAGGATTTACAAATAATGAAATAGCAAAAAAATTATTTGTATCAGTAAATACAGTTAAAACAATCTTGAAGGCAGTATTTAAAAAATTATGTATAAAATCAAGACAAGAAATCAAAGATGTTCTAAAAACTCAAAATAACAATTAAGTTTAAGTTATAGATATATTTAAAAAACTTTTTTTGACAAAAAATACAGCAAATTTAGATAATATCAAACTGCAATTTTGGATAATCTATTAATAAATATTTCTTTATAGAGAGGAGAAATAAAATGACTATTAAAGATAAATTTGAAGAAATGAAAGAACATCATGAAGGTAGAAAAGAATATAGACATGAACTTAGAGAAGAAAGAAAATTAGAACATGAATTAAAACACGATGTTAAAGAAGGTATAAAAGAAGTAGGCAAATTTGACAAAGAATTAGGCCACGAGTTAAAAAAAGAAGCCAAAGCAGATTATAAAGAATATAAAAAGGACGAAAAAGAAGCTGAAAAATACGCAAAAGCAATAAATAAAGGAATGAGAGAATTAGAAGACGAAGAAAGAAAACAACAACACGAATTCGCTGAAATGTTGAAAAAACAAATGGAAAACGAATAAAAATTATAACCAATAACATTTGATCCTGTAAATAATGCTTATTTAAAACTTGGCGAAAAAGTGGGTAATGCATTTAAAGATGGATTGGAATTGAAATAGTAAAAAGTGAATATATTAAAGAGGAATATAAGGTTAGTTTATAAAATATCCCAAAGTACAGTTTGTGCTTGGGGTATTTTTATGTATAAATAGTGATAAAAAAATTAATAGCAAAATATAGGTATTAAAACCTAATTTAGGATAAATACTAACATTATAGTAATATAATTGTATCTTGGAGGGGCTATAATGATAGAATTTATAATTGATTTAATGGTTATAATTTGGCTTACAATATTAGTTTATTTGTTTTTATCAGAAGTATATTTTAGAAGTAGAAGGTTTAAGGTAATTAAAAGAAATATTGAGGTATATACAAAGGAGTGTAATGAGTTAAATGATCATATAGAGGGTATGAAGTATGTAGACCTAGGATTTAAAACGACCTATAAAAGTTATTTAAAGTATTCTGGAAATAAAAAAACTAAAGGCAAAAAAAATCACCTACATGATTTAAATAAATATGGTGCAACAACACATATATGTTCTCGAGATGTTCTTAGAAATGCAATAAGTAATCCAATGCCATCGATATGTAGACATTTCACAGTAGAAGTCAATGAAACAACTTTAGAAAGACTAGAAAATATTTTAAATGATTTTTCTGCTGTTGAAGAAGGGAAAGTTTTATTAAAAAAACAAAGAGATGAAATAATAGAAAGTATTAGTAATGAATTACCATACTTTATTAGAACTTTTACAGGAATACAAAGATTAAGTAGAAAGTTAGGATTTAAAGATATAGATTTAAAGGATTCATATTTTCCAAAACTGACTTTTAGATATATAAGCAATGCTGGGCATAAAAATGAACCCTATGATTTTATATTTGATATAAAACATTTAAATGAATTTATAGAATTTTTATCAAAAAAGATAAAATTCAAGAAAAGTATAGAAGGACAAAGAGCATTGATGACACCAAAGTTAAGGGAAAAAATAAAAGCAAGAGATAATAATACTTGCCAAATTTGTGGATTATCTACAAAAGATGAGCCTAACTTATTATTAGAAATAGATCACATAACACCTTTGTCTAAAGGTGGAATGACGGCAGAGGATAATTTACAGACTTTATGCTGGAAGTGTAATAGGTCAAAGGGAAATAAGGTATATAAGTATATATAATAAAAATTAATTAGTACTAATATTTAAAACACCTAAAATAATATAAGTAAGTGGGTGTTTTTTTACTGTTATAAAAGATAAGGTTCCCTGTATTACATATGAGTTAATTGGTAAATATAATATGAAAAACTATGCTACACTTAAATTATGAAGTAAAGTAATATTTAGAACTAAATAAATTCATAAAAAATAATAAATATTTGGGGGTAAAAATGTATTTATCTGAAATTACAATTGAAGGATATAGAGTATTTAAGGAGAAAACAACTATAAATTTTAATAGGGGATTAAATTTATTGGTAGGAGAGAATGGTTGTGGTAAAAGTACAATTATTGATGCTATAAGGATATTGCTTAATGAGGATGAATATTCAAGAAATGGGATTAATGATGAAGATTTTTATTCATCAAAAGATTATAAAGAACAAGCAGAAAAGATATCTATAAAGGGTAAGTTTGAAGATTTATCTGAGGATAAAAAAATAGAATATTTAACTTGGTTAGATAATAATTATGATGCTATTTTAAATTTAGATATTATCAATAAAAGGGATAAAAGGGATCATTTCAAAAAGAATATTTGGGGAGGAGAATCTAGTAATAGCATTTTTGAATGGGAACCGTTAAATGATATACAATGTGTATATTTACCAGCATTAAGGGATGCAGAAAAGAAGCTTAGAGCTAGTAGAGGCTCTAGACTAGCGAGATTACTACTAAATTTATCACAAGAAGAATTAAAAGCTAAAAGAAAAGATGGAAATTTAATGGATTTAGAGGAGGATGTAAAGACATTTAATGAACAGTTAGCTAGTAAGAGTCAAATTGCAAAAGCTGATGAACTAATTAATAGAAATATTAAAAATGCATTAGGAAATATATTTGGGCAGAATACAAAAATTCAATTTAATGATTTTTCTTATGAAAAAATAGTTGAAGGGTTAAAATTAGTTTTTTTCCCAGAAATATCACAAAGTAAAGATATAACATATCGAAATTTAGCTGAAAATAGTCTGGGTTATAATAACTTAATTTATTTGGCCACTATATTAGCTGAATTTGAAGGATTAAAAGAAAATTATACATCTCCTAGAATTTTGTTAATAGAAGAATTAGAAGCTCACTTACATCCACAATTACAAATAAAGTTGCTTAAGTATTTAGAAGAACAAGCAAATGAAAGTGATATTCAAGTTATTATAACTACTCATTCAACAACTATAGCAGCAGCTACTCCAATAAAAAATATAATTAGTATTAATATTTTAAAGGATAATAGCATAAAAATAACATCTTTAAACAAATGTGGACTAGATGATGATAGCGAAAAGTTTATAAATAGATGGTTAGATGTAACAAAATCAACATTACTATTTTCAAAAGGTGTGATTTTAGTAGAGGGAATAGCAGAGGCTATGTTAATTCCTAAAATGGCAGAGATATATCTAGATAGTTTAATTAAAAAAGGATCTAAAGAAAAAATAATACCTAAAACTTTGGAGGAAGCAGGTGTTTCGGTCATTAATATGAATGGAATATATTTTAATTATTTTATGCAGTTATATAATGGCTACAAACCTATAATACCAGAGAGAGAAGAAGGAGAGTCAAAAAAAGATTATAAGGAGAGAAAAAATAAAATTATAAAAAAAGAAATTTATAATGAAGAAGAAATTGAAAGTACAGATTACATTCCAATACGTTGTGTTGCATTAACAGATAATGACCCTGAAAAAGATGACAAACCTCAACAAGGGGAAGGTTTAGAAGGGAAAAACTATAACCTATATCTTATTAAACAATTAGAAAATATGACGAATAATTGTAAAGTTTTTAAAAATGAAAAAACATTTGAATATGACATTGCTTTAGAAAAGGATAATATAAAACCTATGATAGAGATAATACTTGATAAATTAGATACAAATGGAGATACAAGAAAAAAAATGAATGGTTATTTAGAAAAAATAGAACAAGACCAAGAAGATATAGAAACTAATGAAATAGCAGGAGATATTTTACATGAGATTGATAAGTCATATATAGGAAAGGGATTATTTGCACAATTATTATTAGAAAAAATAGAAGAGAGTGGTAAATGTGAGATTCCATCATATATAAAAAATGCAATTAAATTTGTTTTAGACTTAAAGGATGATGACAATGATTAAAATTAGAAAACAGATATGTGAAGCTATATGTAAAAAAAGCACTTGTTCACAGGATATAAATGAGTGTGATGGAAGAATGGCACATAGATGTAAAAATATAAATGCAAGTTTCATTAATAATTTAAATGATAATCAATTAGAATATATTGTATCAAGTATTGAAGATAATATATTTTTAAAAGCATGTCCAGGGAGTGGTAAAACAGAAGTTTTAGGGATTAAAAGTGCATATGAAATTATTAATTCAAGGGAATCTTATAAAGGATTAGCTATAATTACATTTACAAATTCTGCAGAAGATGAAATAAAGAAAAGAGTTGAAATGTATTTAGGAGAAACATTAAGATATCCAAACTATATAGGAACTTTTACAAGTTGGATACATGGATATATAGCTAACCCATTTTTAAGTAAGATTTCGAAATATGAAGGCAATAATGAAAATGATAAAAGTATTAAAATAATAGAAAATAAAGAGATACCAAATTTTCTTAGATGTTTTTCAAGTAATTATAGTTACAAGGAGTTGGGAAACCTAAATCCTTGTGAATATTATTATGATATAAAGGAAAAAAAAATTATATATTGTGGTAATAAATTGAAAAATAGTAAAAAGAGTCAAGAAATTTTAGAAAAATTATTAGATGATAATGAAAAGAGATTGGATGACTTAAAAAAATTAAAATGTAAATTCTTTAAAAAAGGATTTTATTTATATGAAGATATTGAATTTCTTGTGTATATATTACTACTGAAAAATAGGGATATAGCTAAGTTTATAGCTAACCGATTTCCAATTATTTTAATAGATGAATGTCAGGATTTATCTTATATACAATTAAAGATAATTGGATTACTTAATAAACAAGGTTGTAAAATTCATTTAATTGGGGATTTAAATCAATCTATCTATAAGTTTAGAAATATAGATCCACAGGATACATTAAACTTTATAAATAAATTAGATTTTAAACAAATGAATTTGAATCAGAATTATAGAAGTTGTCAAGAAATCGTAGATATATCACAGGTTATAATAAATGAGGATGATGATGTACAGGCAATTTCAAAAAAGGTAGTTGAGAAACCATTATTAGCTATATTGTATGAAAAGGATAAAGAAATAGATGTATATAATAAATTTAAAGATTTGATAAGAGATAATGGTTTAGATTTAAATAAAAGTAGGATAATTGTTAGAAACAATACACTAAAATATAAACTATTAGGTCTGAAAAAACAAGAGGGCAATAATAATAGATTAGAAACTTTGGCTAGAGCTATGTATATGTGGAAGAATGTTAATAATATAAGTGAATTTAGAATGACTTTTAATTTATTTGCAAAATCAGTGCAATCTATATATTTTTCTGGAATTGAGCATAAGGGAGAAAAATTTTTCTATAAGCCGTGTGAATTAGATATGGACGAATGGAAAGGGTTAGTTAATAAAATAAAACAAAGGCTTTTATTGTATGATAATTTATTAGATTTTTCACTGACATGGGAAAAGTGGAAAAAAGAATTAAAAAAAATTATAGACGATGATATAAATAGTATTTCAGAATTGGAGAATAGAGAATATGATTTAGGAAGAATAAGATCAGGAAATAAAAATAAAACACTAGAGGAAATATTATCAGATAAGGAATCTAATATTATAGATTGTAAAATAGAAACTATACATAGCTGTAAAGGAATGAGTTTAGATTCAGTATTATTTATGTCTTCATATAAAAAGTCTAATAATCAAGATTCAGGGACATTTTGGAGGGAATGGTTTGATTTAGAATATATAGGTGAGAAGAATAGACTCGCATATGTTGCTTTTTCGAGGGCAAGACATTTACTTGTATTGGGGATACCTAAATCAAGTAAATTTACTGATAAAGACAAAGAGACTTTAATTAATTTTGGATTTAAAGTTATTTAAGTTTAAAAAGTAATGTGGGCTTAGTATAGTATTAACATAATTATTTGCAATGAGATTTAGAATAAAAATTATTGTATTATGAATAGTGATACTAGCTATAGGAATTTGTAGAAAAATTTAAAATAAACACCAATTCCAAAATGGAAGATAAAAACCAAAAAAATAAGAAATATAAAAGCCAGAGTTGTAATATACATATATCATAGTAAAAAAAGGGGGGAATACTATAATGTTAATCACAGTTGTCGGTGTTGTGTTTATAACTTTGGCTTTAGTTTTATTTTCTATAGGCAATTTTAAAGGTACGAGGGTTCTGGTTCCGATAGTCGTTGTAGTTATGGGTATGGTACTTATAAAAGGAAGCTATGATATTGGAACAAATCAAATTGAAGCAAAACAAGTTGAGGAAAATGAGGACAAGGACAAAACAGAGGAATCTAGCAGCGATGTGAAAGATAAGTATTTGAAAGAGTTGGATGATTTGAGTGAAAAGGGTAAATCTAAACAGATTTAGAATGATGAAATTATGGGCTACATTGATTTATATCGGTGTAGTTTTTTAATTTGTGAAATTATATAAACATTATCAAAAAATTCATTAGATGTTAGATATAATATATATAACAAGATTAATAGCAATTAATATAATAGGGGTTATACTAAGTTAGATTTATTTATAAAGGGGGCAGAAAAATGCAAGAGAGTAGGCTATTTAAAATAGTTTATTACCTTTTGGAACATGAAAAATCAACGGCATCTGAGCTTGCAGAAAAATTCGAGGTATCGGTTAGGACGATATATCGTGATATCGATGCACTTAGCAGTGCTGGGATTCCAATTTGTGCAGCACAGGGTAAAGGTGGTGGAATTTATCTGCTTGATAACTTTGTCCTAGACAGATCGATGTTTTCAGATGATGAAAAGGAAAAAATTTTGACAGCACTTAAAGGAATTAGCGCTGCAGATGGGAATAATTTGGACGAGTTATTGACTAAACTAAGGGCATTATTTGAAATTAAAGAGAGTAGTTGGATAGAAGTTGATTTTACAAGTTGGTACAAAAAGAAGCCAAAACAAGATATATTCAGATTACTTAAGGACGCTATTTTTAGCAAGAATGTAGTGAAATTTAAATATTTCAACAGAAATAGAGAAATACTAGAACGAAAAGTCCAACCGATTCAGTTGGTATTTAAGGATAAATATTGGTATTTATATGGATTTTGCCTTCTAAAAAACGACTACAGATTTTTCAAATTGACGAGAATGACAGAGCTGCAAGTATTGACAGAGAGTTTTTGTAGAGATTTCAGCGAACTTGAAATAGGAAAAACAATTAAGTATTCAGAAAATATAAGTGTAAAGTTGAAGTTCAACAAATCCATAGCTTTTCAGGTGTATGATGAATTCTATGATGAAGTAATAGAATGTGATGATGGAAGTTTGTATATTGAGGCTGAATTGCCAAATAATGATATATTATATACAAAGCTGTTGAGTTTTGGTGATGATGTAGAAGTATTAGGACCAGAAAGTGTGAGAGAGAAAATAAGAAAAAAATTAGAGAATATGTTTAAAAAATATTTATAACTTGACATTAGATGTCAGGTTATTTTTTTTATAATTTTAATATAGATAAATAAGTGTGAGGGATGATTAAATTTTATTGAAGTGCGTTTATCAAAGGGGGCCTTTATATGGATTATGCATTGAAAGAAAGTAGTACAAAGTTTGAAAATATATTAGGAACTGCTCTAAAAGTTCCAGGTGTGAGGGTGGATAGAGAGCAATTTCTTTTACAAACTTTAGGTTCTAAGATAAAGAATAAAAATATTGTAAATTTGGCTATCAAGACTGATCCTGTTACAGCTGGAATACCAATCGATAAATTAGATAGGATTGCAAATTCATTGATAAGGAAAAGAACAACAAATACATCAATGGTATCATTCGCAGCAGGGATGCCTGGGGGATTGACAATGGCTGCAACTATACCTGCTGATACTTTGCAATTTTTTGGGACAGCCATTAAGTTAGCACAGGAATTAGTTTATTTATATGGTTATGGAGAAATCGGAAATGCCAACCAATTAGATGAAGATATAAAAAGAGAGCTAACATTATATTTAGGCGTTATGTTTGGAATTGAAAAATCAGCAGCTACATTGAGAGTTTTCACTACAAATATGTCAAAACAAGTTTTAACAAGAACATCAAGAAGGGCTTTAAGTAAAACAGCATTATATTCAATTACTAAAAAAATGGGCGAAATAATTGGAGTAAAAGTAACAAAGGCAGGTTTTGCAAAAGGTGTTTCAAAAGCAGTTCCTATCGTTGGAGGGATTATATCAGGTGGAACATCATATGTTTCTATGAATCATATGGGACACAGATTAAGTGAAGTATTAAGGGAGTCAATTTTTTATACGGAAGCGGATTATAATAAAGATTATAAAAATATTTGTAATGAAGTTGTTGATGTTGAATTTAATTAGAGGGACTTATAGTGAGGAGATTTTAATTGAAGTTGTGTATTTAAGATAAATTAAAAAATATATGATAAGACTACATTGATTTATGTTTTATGTAGTCTTTTTTTATGTAAGAAACTAAGTTATGACAAGTTGTATTTAGAGTACATTTATTTATACGAACAGATAAAAATTAATAGACAAAAACAACTAATTAAATTAAACTAAGTTATGTGACTTTACAAATGAAAATAATGATAGTAATTTAAAGAATATCAGCGATTCAAATAATAATGTATCAAATAATCAAAATAACAACCAAAATTCACAAAATACAAAATCAAATAATAGTATAAAAAAATATAATGGGGAGAATTTATGAAGAAAAACAAAACAATAATAGCTATATTTTTATCACTTATGATGCTAATATCAAGTGGTGTATTTTTTAACAATGCACATGCAGCACAAACAAAACCGACTGTTTATGCACATTCATATACTGTTATGGATGCAAATTCGGGGGAAATTATTATATCAGAGCAGGAAAATAAGCGAATATATCCTGCAAGTACTATAAAATTATTAACGGCAATAGTTGCTATAGAAAATTGCAGTTTGTATAAAAGAATAACTGTTAAGAAATCTACTTTAAATAAGGTTGATGTAGAGACGACCACAGCAGGTTTAAAGCCAGGCTATGCTTATACATTAGAAGAACTTTTAAACATGCTTTTAGTATATTCAGCAGGTGATGCTGCAGAAATAATTGCTGAATCAGTTGGAGGAACTAGAGAAAATTTTGTGGACATGATGAATATAAGAGCTAAAGAGCTTGGTATGAACGATTCTTATTTTGACAATCCTGTGGGGATGGACTGGCATAAAAATGCAAATATTTATTCAACATCAAGTGATATAGCAAAATTGACAAGATACGCTATGACAAATGATACAATAAGAGCAATTGTCAAAAAACCGCAATATGTTATAAAAAATTACTATAAGGGAAAATCAAAGACATTATATGCATCAAATAATTTTTTAAGAAATTATTCTTATTCTAAAAACTTATTTACAATAATCGGATCAAAAACAGGAACTAGTGATAAAGCTGGATATGCATTATCAGCAACAGCAAGGGATAGTTCTGGTAGAGAGGTTATATGTGCATTCTTCGGAAAAAGTACACGTATGCAAATGTTCCAAGATATAAATACTTTATTGACATATACTTTTAATAATTATAAAAATATTTTAGAAAAAAGTTTTTATGATATTAGATATTCTTCTACAAAAACTATTATAAATAAATATCTTGCCAATGGAGTATTAACAATGACTTCTTCAGGCAAATTTTCTGGAAGTACACAAGTTAGCAAAAAAGAATTTGTGACTACTACGAATAAGGCACTAAAAACTTCATATGTTGTAAATGGTGGAACAGCAAAGATAACATTATTAGATGTTGCAAAAATATTCAAAGATTATAATAGCAAAGAATATAGTCAAGAAATAAAAAATAAATATAAAAATAGATTTAAAAATCTAAATTCAACTGATTTTAATAATATGGTTCATTTATATGAATTAAATATATTACCATATGATTACGGATATAATGCAAATGCTAAGATTTCGAGACAAGAGATGGTATTAATGTTGAATAATATGCCACAAAGAGTACAATCTCTGAAAACATTCTCGATATTTACAGTAAACAGAATAAGACATACATCAACAATCATAACAGGAAAAGGGTTGAAAAATGCTAGAGTGAAGGCTTCTGTAAGCGGAAAACAAATAGGAAAAACAGTTACAGTTGATAGTTATGGAAAATATAAAATAAAAATTCCAAAACAGAAAAAGAAAGTAAAGATAGTCGTTACTATTAGTAAAACAGGGTATAAATCAAAATCAAAGACAATTATTGTAAAATAAATCCATTTACTTGTATTTACTATTTTGATAGTATATTAGATTAATAGAGAAGTATTATTTATAAATTTTCTAATATAGTATCTAAATACTAGAAAAACAAATACAAGGAGAATTTACATATGGAAACAAGTTTACCAATAGAAAAATATAAAAAAATAAGAATGGCTCAAGCAGAAGGAGCAAGAACTGTAGAAGACCTTAGAAGAATGACTGATTTAGTTATCGAAAGTGAAGAAGAAGCAACAGAAATGCAAAGAATATTAAAAAATGCATGTGGATGCAACAACGTATCTGTTGAAGAAGTTGCAAGAGCAGTTAGAAATGGAGCAAACACAGTAGAAAAAGTTACTGCAGCTACTGGTGCTGGAGCAAATTGCGACAAATGTAAAGGTGGCGTGCTTCAAAGTATAATAAAAAATAGAGGATAATAAATAATTTTATTTATCAAAAAGCTACTAGACAATTAATCTAGTAGCTTTTCAATTTATGGATAATATTATTTTATAAATTATTTTTCAGAATCAAGTAGAGAACCTAAAGATTCAAGTTCTTTTATTGCTGATTCGTTGTTAGCTAAATCATCAGTTTGAGTTGCTGAGTAAGCATTGTAGAATAGAAGATCCCATGATAAATATCCAGAGATACAATCGAATTGACCTTTGATTAATTCATATTGCTTATCATTAGTTTCTGCACCACCAACTACTATGATACCTGCTTTTTTATTTTTAAGGTATGCACCTTTACAATAACATTTATCTATTACCATTTTCAGTTGAGCAGTTATTCCCCACCAATATACAGGTGTAGCAAATACAAGTAAATCAGCATCAACAATTTTATCTACTATCATGTTAGAGTCGTCTTTTGCAACACATCCTTTGTAACATTGACAGGCTCTACAACCAGTACAAGGAGATACATCTAGTTTGTAAGTATCTACAACTTCAACTTCATGTTCACAACTAACTCCTTTAACAAATGAATTGATTGCAGTTAAAGTGTTCCCTTTTCTTGGACTTCCGTTTAATACTAATATTTTCATAACGATAACACTCCTTTTTTTATTTTAAATAAAATTAAGCAACCTATATTATTTTCACTTTATTATATCCAGTTTACAACAGCATCTTTTCTTGGAACTGTTCTTTGGTATTTAACATTAGGATATCCTATTACTAGACATGATAATAATTCATCAGAGCTATTTAAACCAAGTAAATCTAGGATAGGTTGATTATCTTTTGCAGCAACTATTGAGAAACCACTGAAGAAAGTACCAAGACCTAATGCATTAGTTATAAGTTCCATATTTGAAGAAGCTAAACCAGCATTTACGTTATTTGGAGAAGCTACAAATATGGCAACTGGTGCATTGAAGAATATTTTATCATTTTTAACGGGGTCTTGTTTGTACATTTCATAAGAAGCAACCCACATTCTTGCATATCTTTCTAAATGAGCAGTTTGAGGTGTTAAATTAGCTAAAATTGCTTCACCTTTTATTTTTAAACTTTCATAAACTAAATCCCTAAGTTCATTAAGTTTTTCTCTAACCACTACATAAGATACATCTTGACTGTTTGTTGAAGTTTGAGTAAATCTTCCTGCTTCTATTATCTTTTCTATCTTTTCTTGTTCAACTTCTTTATCTTTGAATCTTCTTACACTTCTTCTAAATTTTATGAAGTTAAGTAAGTTGTCAGCTTCAACTGTGAAACTGTCATTATCATAAGGAATAACATCTTCCATGTTGTAATCATCAGTTGATACAGCCTCTACTGGACAGATAGCTATACAGTGACCGCATTTGAAACATCTTTCATTATTTATTTCAGCCTTGTTATCTACTAAAGATATAGTAGAAACTGGACAATCTTTCACACATTGTGAACAGCCAATACATTTTTCTTTATTTACGCTAAACATTACATTTCTCCTTTTTAATACAATAATTAATTTGACATTTATATAGAAAAAATTTATACTTTTTCCTGTTATTAAATATATTGAATAATACAATAATAGGATTATAGCACCGTTTGATGAATTGTGTCTAATTGAAAATATTCATAAATATATAACCAAAAGTTATTGGTTTTTAATAAAGAGGAGATAATCATGAATTTACAACAACTAGAGTATTTTAAAATAATAGCGGAAACAAAGAATTTCACAACAGCATCAGAAATATTATCAGTTACCCAACCAGCACTAAGTAAAGCAATATCTAAATTAGAAGAAGAACTAGATGTTAAGCTTTTTCAAAGAGAAGGAAGAAATATCAAGATTACAGAGTATGGAGATGTTTTCTTAAAATATGCCAAAGGAGCTTTGAGTGAAGTTGAAAAAGGTAAACTTAAATTAAAAGAGATGAAAAACAACAGCGATACAATTATTTCAATATCATCAACAGCTTGTATTGGGGCAATTTTTATACCTTTTTTAATAAGCGGATTTTTTAATAACAATTCTAAGGTGAAGTTTAATATAGATAATCAAAATACAGATGAAATTTTGAAAGGAATCAAAAACAACCATATAGATTTCGGATTTATAAGTAATATAAGTGATTTAGGCAAATATTCTAACATAGAGGCTACTTTAGTGAAAAAGGAAGAATATGTTTTAATTGTTCCTAAAAACCACCATCTAGCCAACAAGGAAGAAGTATATCTTAGTGAGCTGAAAAATGAGTATTTTATAGCATATAATGATAAATGCTCTGATGTGGAGAAATGTTATTCTGATTTTATAGGATATACACCAAAGATTTATGCAGAACCTAGCGAGGCAATGATACTTTCAGGTCTTGTCGAAGCAGGGGCAGGCATTGCGATAATTTTAAACACGCCACTTATTAATACTAATAAGATTTCTGTTATCAAGATAAAGGATAAGATTGATGATAAGAGTATTTATATGGTGTGGAATAAAAATATTATTCATAATAAGAATAAAACAGAGTTTAAGAATTATGCTTTGAATGTGGATAAAAGATAAAATTTTTAGGATTATATTTTAATAATGTAAAAGTAGAAGGATATAAAAATAACTCCTACTTTTTTGTTTCAAAAAATGAGAGGAATTATATTATTAAATCGTAAATCCTCATAAGTTTTGTTAAAACAAAAATCAACAATAATGGAATTACAACTGATTCCGAAAGCATTATTATTATAGATTCAGTAGATTTTTCAAGTCCATATTTCGAGATTAGGTGTAGAATAAAATAAGTTATAAAAATGTTTAACCTAGACTAGTTTTTTACTAATTTGTTATAATATATCTATTATAAATTTATGTAGAAAAAATTTACTACATTATAAAAATAGATAATAAATTCCAAAGTAGGAGGACGTTATGCCACAAATAAAAGTAAGAGGAATAAACGAAAACGACATCTGCAAAATAAGCGAAAAGATGGTCGATGAATTAGTAGAGGCAGTAAAATGCCCAAGAGATTATTTTGAAATAGAATGTATAAAATCTGTTGCTATAAGAGATGGCAAAATAGCAGATGTTTATCCATTCGTTGAAGTTGCTTGGTTTGACAGAGGGCAAGAAGTTCAAGATATAGTTGCTAAGATAATCACTAATAACATAAGAGAAAACTTAAATATAGAAAGCATGGATTTAGCTTTTACAGTTTTTGAAAAAGAGAAGTATTACGAAAACGGAGAGCATTTCTAGGAATTATAAAGCCACATCTTAAATAATAAGGTGTGGTTTTTCTATACAAGAAATTAAGTCAAGAAATCAAACATAGAGAACCTTAAAAATTTTAATAAAATAATGGATTTTATTTGTATATAGCACTATTATTATTAATAATAGGAATAATGCGATTTAACAAGAAAAAGGGGATTTAGAATGGAGGAAAAATTAATAGATAACAAGCAATATGGTAGGGTTGGAGACGTATTGAAAAGAAATATAAAAGAAAATTCAAAGCTTTCCATCACAGCATCATATTTTACTTTATATGCCTTCCAAGAATTAAAAGAAGAGTTATCAAAAATTGATAGCTTGAGATTTATCTACACAGAGCCTACTTTTGTGAAGAATGATAATAAAAATATCATGAAAAAAATCAAAGAAAATGAAAATAAATTATTTGGTGTGGAAGAAGAGTTAAAGGGAAGATGTACTCTTAATCAAAGTTATATTGCTAGAGAGTTAGCAAAATGGGTTAAGAAAAAGGTAGAAATTAAAACTCTGAAAAATACTAAAATGAATGGGGCTCTTTGTCATATTGATAGTGGGGGAAAAAGTGTAAGTATAACAGGGGCCACTTCTTTATCAGGTCCAAGTTTAGGATATATAAATTCTAAACCTATGTATTTAAATATTTATACAGATGATAATGAATTAAACTCTACATTAAAAAGTAAATTTAATGAAATATGGAATAACGAAGATCTTTTGAAAGATGTAAAAAAAGATATTTTAAATAAAATTAAGTATCTATATAAAGATAACTCACCTGAATTTTTGTATTTTATAACTTTATATAATATTTTCAAAGATTTCTTAGAAGAGAATGATAACAAAGAAGTAATAAAATCAAGAACTGGTTTTAAAGATACAGAAGTTTGGAATAGATTATATAATTTCCAAAAGGATGGTGTAGTTGGTGCTATTAATAAGATAGAAACTTATGGTGGGTGTATCATAGCAGATAGTGTAGGTCTTGGAAAAACTTTTGAGGCATTAGCGATTATAAAATACTATGAGCTTAGAAATTGTCGAGTGTTAGTTCTTGCGCCTAAAAAACTTCGTGATAACTGGTCAGTTTATAGGGTGAATGATAAGAGAAATATCTTAGCTAAAGATAGATTCAATTATGATTTGTTAAACCACACAGACTTATCGAGAAAAGGTGGAATGAGTGGAGATATAGATCTTAGCTTTGTGAACTGGGGAAACTATGATTTAGTAGTCATAGATGAATCACATAACTTTAGAAATAATGTGGCAGTCAATGACAGAGAAACTCGATATGAAAAATTAATGAATAATATTATAAAAGCTGGTGTAAAAACTAAAGTACTTATGCTATCAGCAACACCTGTTAATAATAAGTTGGATGACTTAAAAAATCAGTTGGCATTTATAACGGAAGATGATGATAAAGCTTTGGAAAAAACAGCAGAAATTAAAAGTATTATGTCAACACTTAGAAATGCTCAGTCTGCATTTAATAAATGGGGAGACTTAGAGGAAAGTGAAAAAACAACAGAAAGACTCCTTGATATGCTAAACTTTGATTATTTTAAACTTTTGGATTCACTAACTATAGCACGCTCTAGAAAGCATATTGAAAAATACTACAATATAAATGATATTGGAAAATTTCCAAAACGTTTAAAACCTGAAAATGTAAAAGAAGATATTGATATTTTAGATGACTTTCCTTCTTTCAAGGAGATAAATAATCAAATTCTAAAATTAAATTTATCTGTATATGCTCCTATAAAATACGTTTTGCCTCATAAAAGGGATTACTATAACAAACTTTACGACACTAAAGCTAAAGGGGGAAAAGTTTTATTTAAACAGATGGACCGTGAACAGAATATAGTTTTTCTTATGAAAACTAATTTCTTAAAACGACTAGAAAGTTCAATAAACTCTTTTACCATAACATTAGAAAAAGTATTATACAACATAAACTCAAAAATAAAGAAATTATCAGTTATTAATGACGATATAACGCTAGATATTGATGATATTGACCCACTTGACACATCGATAGAACAATTCACCATTGGAGACAAGGTCAAAATTAAGATTAAAGATATAGACAAAATAAAATACAAACAAGACTTAGAACATGATAGAGATATATTACTAGATCTTCTTTCAAAATCAAAGAAAATAGATGAATCTAGAGATAAAAAACTACATGAACTAAAAAATGTAATCACAAGAAAAATAAATAATCCTATAAACGAAGACAACAAGAAAATCATAATATTCACAGCCTTTGCAGACACAGCTAAATATCTATACAAAAATATTAGTGTATGGGCAAAAGATAAGTACAACCTAAACTCTGCTCTAGTTACGGGAAGTGAAAATCCAAAGACAACTATAAAAATGAGCAGAGTTGACTTAAATAAAGTGCTGATAAACTTCTCACCAATATCAAAGGAAAGAGAAAAAGTAATGCCAGAAATCAAAGAAGAAATAGATATATTAATAGCAACAGACTGTATTAGTGAAGGGCAAAACTTACAAGACTGTGATTACTTGATAAACTATGACATTCATTGGAACCCAGTTAGAATAGTTCAGAGATTTGGTCGTATTGACCGTCTTGGCTCAAGAAATACTTGCATAAAATTAGTAAACTTCTGGCCAAGTATAGAGCTAGATGAATACATACACCTAGAAGGTAGAGTAAAACAAAAAATGACTATGCTAGATATTTCTGCAACTGGTGAAGAAGATGTCATAAATGAAAATCCACAGAAAATGAAGGACTTAGAATATAGAAGAAAACAACTTAAACAACTGCAAGAGGAAGTAATAGACTTGGAAGAGGTAAATGGAAATGTATCTCTTACAGATTTCACATTAGATGATTTTAGAATGGACCTTATAAATTTACAGGAAAAATACGATAGTGAAGTAGAAAATACTCCCCTTGGTATTTATTCCATAGTAAAAAATAACAATAAGTCACTAGATGATGAGATAAAACCTGGAGTAATTTATTGCTTAAAGAAAACAGATAGCTACAAAAATGAAAGCGATAAAAACCCGATATATCCATACTACATGGCTTATGTTAAAGAAGATGGAGAGATAATTTACAACTATTCCAATGTAAAGAAAATACTAGATATTTATAAATCTTTATGTATAGGAAACAACAAAGTACTAAACGATTTAGTGGAAAAATTTAATGAAGAAACTAAAAATCAAAAGAAAATGGATAAGTACAAAGATTTATTAACAGATGTTACAGACGATATTCTTGGAAAAATAGAAGAACAAGACACTTTAAATATATTCTCTTTAGGAGATTTAAGTGGAATGTTGGATAACAATACTAATCAAGAAGAATTTGAGATAGTTTCATATTTAGTAATTAAATAGGAGATAGTGATATGTTTGAATTACTTGGATTAGATAAAGTCAAATATCTTGGACGAAAGCTAGACAAAAAGATGTTTTACGATAAAGGGGATTTGTCCAAAGAAGATAAGAGAATTTTCATTGATTATATAGATAGAATAGAAATGAGTTATGTTTTGAATAGCTCTACTATAAACATAGCTCCTTTTGTAAATGAAGAATATTACTATGAGGTGATAGTATACTTAAAAGTTAAACTAAAGCAAAAAGATAAGATAGATAAAATAAGCAAGATTATCAACAACAATATACCAAATCCTCTAGTGATTATATATGAATTTGATAAAGAATACAGTATAAACACAGCTATAAAGAGACTCAGCAAAACTGAGAAAAACAAAACTGTAGTAGAGGAAAGCAATACAACCAATTGGTTAAATATAAGTAGCTTAAGTGAAAATGATAAAAAGTTTATAGATTCTATAAGTCTTAGCAAAATACCTTATACAAATCTATTTGATTTTTATAAAACTATAAACGATAAGATTTATCTTTTTAATATGTCTGACAAAATAGGGGAATATGAAGACATAAGTGATAAAAAGACATTAGAAGAAAGTAAACAAATATCAGAGAAAATCGAAAGACTAGAAGTTGAACTTAAGAAAACATTAAGCAAACTAAAAAGAGAAAGTCAGTTTAATAAAAAGATGGAGCTTAATGTAAAGGCTATGGAAATAAATAAAGAAATAGAAAATCTAAAACGAAACCTCAAAATATAATTTTAAATTAATGTAACAAATAACAATTAAATTACTACAAAAATATATAAAGGGGATGGAAATATGGATGAAAAAGAAATAAAAAAGGTTGAAAACATATTTAATTATGCTTTTGAAAATCTATGTGAAAATGATAAGGAATTACTTCAAGATAGAACATTGCATGAAGAATGTATTAATCATAGACTTGCATACTATATTGAAAAATATTTAGAATTTTACGATGAAAAATATAATGTTGATATGGAATTTAATAGAAATGGTAAAGAAGAAAAAGTATTACCAGGGAATAGCAAAAATAAGAGTGGGCGTATAAGACCTGATATTATAGTACATACAAGAATGAAAGAATTAGAAAATAAATATAAAAACTATATTGTTATAGAAGCTAAAAGAGATAAAGATAGCGAAAAAGATAAAGATATAGTAACAAGATTTATAGAAGTTGAGGAATATGAATATAAAGTAGGTGTAACGATAAACTACAATAAATTTAATCCTATAAAAGCAACATTATATTATAAGAATAGTAATGATGAAATTAAACAAAAGTATTTAGAATATCCAGATATGCAAGCCAAAATATAGAATGGAATAATAAAGGGCAAATTGAAATATAAAATAAGATAAATGTATTTTATTTGGAGGGATAAATATGATTTCAAAAAATAAACCACAAAAGGGGAGAATAGGAACTGCATATCATGTTGAAAAAGCCTGCAAACACAAAAAAGTAAACTGCCAACATTATGATCAAGAGGACGGGTCTTGTTATGCAAAATCAGTAATTTTGTGGCAAATAGGGTATGATATATGTGATAAATGCAAGCAAAAAATGCCACTTGATGATGAAGAGTACGATACTTCTAAAGTTAAAAAAACTAAGAAGAATAAAAAAACTAATCGAAACAGATCAAAGGTAGAAATATATAAGCTAGATAATGATACAGAAATTGAAAAAAGAAGAAGAGTAAGAAAGAGCAGTAGGTCAGACGAAGTATTAAAACTCGCAAATAATTACTGTGAATTATGCGGAAAACATGCAGATTGTTTAGACATATGTGTAATAGATAAGAACAAATCGATAGAAGATATCGATAGTATTTTTAATATTGTAGCAGTGTGTCTAGAGTGCAAGTCTAAGATTAAAAAAAATAGGAAACAGTATTTAAAGAAAATGAAGAAAATAGTGGATGAGAGATTAGATAAATTAATTTAGAGAAAAAAATTTACATGAGGATATATATTATATGGAAAATAAGGCATGGGCTAACTTGATAAGTCTATGCCTTTTAAAATTTGAAACTATTTATTTTAGTTGATTAGATAGTAGTTACATTACCATTAACAAAAAGAATTTTAATATATGGATTATTTTGGTAAAATATAATAAAATGGGTTATTCTAAATAGGAGTATGAAATTAAAAAATAAGGGGAATTACTTGGATAAAATTGAATAAACCACATTATTAAATTTTTATTAAAAGGGGAAGCATTATGGAAAAATTATGTGGAAAAAGCATGGATTTAACTGAAGAAAATTTAAACAGTTTAAAACAACTGTTTCCAGAGGTTTTTACAGAAGGAAAGATAGACTTTGAAAAGTTAAGATTAGTATTGGGGGATGAAGTAGATGATAAAGAAGAAAGATATGAGTTTACTTGGCATGGCAAAAGTAATGCAATAAGAATAGCTCAAACTCCTTCGACAGGGACTTTAATACCAGATAAAGAGGGCAGCAAGAATTGGGATAATACAGAGAATCTTTATATTGAGGGGGATAATTTAGAGGTATTGAAATTACTTTTAAAATCATATTTTGATAAATTAGATTTAATATTTATAGATCCACCATATAATACAGGGACAGATATAATATATAAAAATAATTTTGCTGATCCTATAAAATATTATAAATTTATAACCGGCCAAGTTTCAGATGATGGAAAAAGTATAAAAACTAATACTGAGAGTAATGGAAGATATCATACTGACTGGGTTAATATGATGTACTCTCGATTAAAAATATCTAGAAATCTTTTGAAAAGAGAAGGTATTTTTTGTATCTCTATTGATCATAATGAGGTTTTTAATTTAGGAAAAATTTGTGATGAGGTTTTTGGAGAAGATAATCGTATCGCCATAATTTCAGTAGTTCATAAGCCAGAGGGTAGAAATCAAGCAAAATTTATAGGGCCTAGTAATGAATATTTATTTGTTTATGCAAAAAATATTTCTTATGTCAAGCTTCAAAGAGTTGTATTAGATGAAGAGTTAGCTAAGCAATTTGAATTCGAGGATGATAATGGTAGTTACAAGTTAAAAAACTTTATTAGATTATCAGATGGAAAGTATAGTTTAAGACAATCAAAGCCAGCCTTTTGGTATCCTATTTATGTGAGCAATGATTTAAAAAATTTATCATTAGATTATTTTGAAGGTTCTTCTGCTGTTTATCCTATAACTATTCAAGGAATAGAAAGAACATGGAAAACAACAAAAGATACATTTATAGAGCGATATAATAAAGGCAATATAATTGCAAAAAGAGAAAATGATAATATAATAATTTATGAAAAACTACGTCAAGATGAAGTAATAAAAACTCATTGGGTAAATAAAAAGTATCATGGTTTTCACTTTGGAACAAAGGTATTAGATGATTTGTTAAAAGTAAAGACATTTGATTTTCCAAAATCACTATATTTAATGAAAGATATAATTAAGTTGTTCTGTAATAAAAATGGATTAATATTAGATTTCTTTTCTGGTTCTGCTACAACATGTCATGCAGCTATGGAATTAAATGTAGAGGATAATGGTAATCGTAAATTTATAGCCGTTCAGTTGCCTGAAAAAATAGATGAAAAAAGTGAAGCATATAAAGCAGGTTACAAAAATATCTGTGAAATAGGAAAAGAACGTATAAGAAGAGCGGGCAATAAGATAGTCTCAGAAAACAAAGACAAAGAAGGAATAGAAAATCTAGATATAGGATTTAAAGTATTTAAACTAGATTCATCAAACTTAAAATCATGGGATTCTAGTATGGATAATTTAGAACAAAACCTCCTTGATATGGAAAGTAATCTAAAAAAAGACAGAACAAACGAGGATTTACTATACGAAATACTTTTAAAAAGTGGTGTAGAATTAACAGCAAAGATAGAAGAAATAAAAGTTGGATATAACACTTTATACAATATAGGGCAAGGGGCATTGCTTGCTTGTCTTGATGATAAGATTACTCAAGATGTTATTGATGAAATTCCAAAACATAAGTCACCATTTATGGACACTAAGGTAATATTTAAAGAAGCTGGATTTATGAGTGATGCTGCTAAAATAAATGCTGTTCAAAATTTAAAACAATTTAAAATTGAAGATGTAAGGAGTGTGTAGTTATGAAATTAAAGTTTCAACCTAATCTACAATATCAAAATGATGCAGTAAACTCTATAGTAGACATCTTCAGAGGACAGCAAGGTAGACAGTCAAATTTTACAGTTTTGAATAGTAAAAATCTGAACCAAGAGCAACAACGATTTGGAGTAGTTTATACTGATACGGGAATTGGTAATGGTCTTGATTTGACTTATGATGATATTTTGGAAAATGTGCAAAATATCCAGATGAGAAATAATCTAAAAAGAAGTGAAAAACTTGCAGGAATGAACTTTACTGTTGAGATGGAGACTGGTACTGGTAAGACTTATGTTTATTTAAAAAGTATTTATGAACTTAATAAAAACTATGGATTTACTAAGTTTGTTATAGTAGTGCCTTCTGTTGCGATTAGGGAAGGTGTTTATAAAACTTTACAAATAACAAAGGACCATTTTAATAGTATTTTCAACAATGAACCAGCAAATTACTTTATTTATGATTCATCTAAATTAGATCAAGTTAGAAGTTTTGCAACTTCTAATACTATAGAAATAATGATTATAAATATAGATGCTTTTAGAAAGAGTTTTGATGACCCTACTAAGGAAAGTAAGTCTAATATAATTCATAGACTACAGGATAAGTTAAACGGACAAAAACCAATAGATTTAATAAAAGAAACTAATCCAATTGTTATAATAGATGAGCCTCAAAGTGTGGACACTACTGATAAATCTAAAGAGGCTATAAAATCACTTAATCCATTATGCACATTGAGATATTCTGCTACACATGTGGATGAGTATAATATGGTTTATAAGCTAGATGCAGTAGATGCTTATGAAAATAAATTAGTAAAAAGAATAGAAGTATTATCTATTAGAAGTGAGGATTCTTTTAATTTACCTTATATAAAATTAGTTGAGGTAAGTGAGAGAAAAGCCAAATTAGAGATAGATATACAAGATAAAAAAACAGGGGCAATAAAAAGAAATAAGAAACAAGTAAAACTAGGTGATGATTTAAAAGAATTAACAAATGGAAGAGAACTTTATAGCAATTATTTGGTGCAAGATATAAGCTGGGGAAAAGGTAATGAGTATGTGGATTTTTCTAATGGAACTAGAATATATCTAAAAGATGTTATCGGTGATTTGGATGAAGATGCTGTAAAAAGATTTCAAATAAGAAAAACTATAGAAGAACATTTGGATAAGGAAGTAATACTTAATAAAAAGGGGATAAAGGTGCTTAGTTTATTCTTTATTGATAAAGTTGCCAATTATAGAGAGTATGATAAAGACAATAATCCAATCAAAGGTAAGTATGCCAAAATGTTTGAAGAAGAATATGCTAAGCTGATTACTTTAGATAAATATAAAGATAATGAGAATAGAGATTTGGAAGTGGCGTTTACTCACAATGGTTATTTTGCATCTGATAAGAAAAAAGGAAAGATAGTATATAAGGATACTAAGGGAAATACAAAAGCTGATGATGATGCCTATAACTTGATAATGAAGGACAAGGAAAGATTATTAAGCATGGATAATCCACTTAGATTTATATTCTCTCACTCCGCTCTTAGAGAAGGATGGGACAACCCAAATGTTTTCCAAATATGTACGTTGAAAGAATCTAAGGGAACTTATATCAGTAGAAGACAGGAGATTGGTAGAGGTCTTAGACTTTGTGTAAATCAAGAGGGTGATAGAGTAGAAGACTACAGTGTAAATAGACTTACAGTTATGGCAAATGAATCTTACTCTGAGTTTGTTAGTGGGTTACAAAGTGAAATAGAAAGAGATACTAATATTAAATTTGGTATAGTGGAAAAATACAGTTTTGCTAATGTAACAAGGGCTGATAATCAAAACTTTGGTGAAAATATTTATATGGGATATGATAAATCAGAAGAGCTTTATAAATATTTAGTAAAAGAAGAGTATATAACTAATAAAGGAAATGTTACAGATAAGCTGAAAATTGCTATAAAATCTGAACCTGGAAGTGATGATTCATTAAAATTAGACAAAGAGTTTATAGATTTCTATGCTGGAATATATGAAGAGTTAAAGAAAAGAGTTACGAGTTACGAAATTAAAGATGCAACTAAAAAGAAAAGAGTTCAGCTTAATAAGGCTATTTTAGACAGTGAAGAATTTATAAATCTATGGAACAAAATAAAATCTAAGACTATTTATCGCTTAGATTTTGATAGCAAAGAATTAATCAGAAAATCTATAGAAGATATAAGAATTATGCCTAAAATAAATACTCCTAGAATGTTTTCATCAAAAAGTACAATAGATACAATGGCGAGGGAAACAGGATTAGAAGGAAGAACTATAAGAGAAGATCAACATAAATTGGAATATAATATTCAGTTGCCAGATATAATAACTGACTTACAAAATAAAACTAACTTAACTAGAAAAACTATAATAGATATTTTAATTAATTCAAAAAGATTAGAGGACTTTAAACGAAATCCTCAGAAATATATAGAAGAAGTAACTAAAATAATAAGAAAAAATCTAAGACTTATGGTTGTAGATGGCATAAGCTATTCTAAGTTTAGAGGTGGAGATTATTATTCTATAGAAATGTTTAATGATAGTGAACTGCTTGCTTATTTGAACGACAAAATAGTGGAAAGTAAAAAATCACCTTATAACTATGCTATATGTGACTCTGATGTAGAAATGAGATTTGCTAAGAAGTTTGAAGATAGACAAGAGGTCAAAGTTTATGTTAAATTGCCAAGCTGGTTTAAGATAGAGACACCGATTGGAAGTTACAACCCAGACTGGGCAGTAGTGATAAATGAAGTTGATGAAGAAAGACTTTACTTTGTTGTTGAGACTAAAGGCAAAAGTGATATCAACCTTCTTAGAGAAGAAGAAAAAGCAAAAATCAAGTGTGCTAGAAAACACTTTGAAGCTCTTGGCGAAGAGGTTGTATTTATGGCACCAGAAAGTAGCCCTGATGAATTTATGGAAAAGGCAAGGGCTGCAATGGCTGACGTGTAGAGATTATGCCCCCAAATTGTTTAATTGATATAATGCTATAAAAAAACTAGCTAAATTTATAATAAGTTTAGCTAGTTTTTTAAATTATTGTGAATATTTACTTTTTTGTATATAAAAGCTTACCCTCATTATCTATATGGTTAATTAAATTCTCATTCGTTATTTCATTATATTGAAGAATATCGAAAAAATATGGTAAAGGATAAACCTCATTTAAGCAGTCTTCAAGATTATAAATAATACTTCTATTTACATTTTCTCCAATTATAGCTATATCTACGTCAGAACCTTTTTTGTAATTTCCCATAGCACGACTTCCAAAGATAATAGCTTTCTCAATTTCATCATGTTGTTCTAATGCTTTAATTATATACTTTATATCTCTGTCTAATAATCCAAACATATTATAATTCCTTTGAAAGTTTCTCATACATTTTATCTAATTCTGGCAGATAAGCATCTAGTATTTCACTTGTCATCTTAATTGCTAATTCTTCATCATAAGTATGAGTTGTTAAGTTTCTATTTGATAAAGCATCTATCCAAACATGACCATTATCTATTAATCCTATTTGAAAAGCTTGTTTAACTGTTTCTCTAGGACTTTTTACTATATAACCTTCTGATTCCAAGTAATCTTTTAAGACTTTCCATGCTAATTCAAATGTCATTTCAAAAAATTGTATGATCCCAGCTCTCTCAAGTTCTGTTACTATTGGTTTATGAGAATATTTTTTTAATAATTTATATGATTTATCAAAGTTTTCAAATCTTTGTTTCCATCTTATTTCTTTTAAATTTTCCATAGTACACCTCTTTTAAAAGTATTTATTATATTATACACTATATCTACATTGTTCTAAACATCTTATTTAGCATTATATTAATAGTGTTCATCAAGTATAAAAATTTTTTGAAATATATATTAATCTAGAGCTCGACACCATATACATCCCTGTATATATCCTTCTTATACGTATCAAACTCCCTTTCACCTATTGCCTCAGGATAACTCATAATATTTAGCCTAAAAGGAGAATCATCAGGGTTTAAAGGTTGTTGTAAATAATAAAAATCATTAAAAGAGAATCCTAGTTTTTCATAAAAAGAAACTCTTTTTTTAGATATTTCGCAGTTTGGAGGTTCAACTTCTAGAAAGACCCTCTTGTCACATCGATTTAAATAATTTTTGATTAATTCTGAACCCACGCCTTTTCCTCTAAACTTACTATCGACGGCTAAATGTTCTACATATATAAAATCATCAAATTCCCACACAGCCATTAGAGCTAATACTTCATCATTTTCCTTAAATACGAAAGGTCTATAGTTACTTATAGAAAGTAAATTTTTTTGAGAAGGATAATCTCTTTTTTCACTTTTTGGAAAAGAATTATCTAATATATTAAAAAATGAATCAAAGTCATTTTCATTCATATCTATAAATTCTTTGATATTATGCATAATTATATCTCCTTAATAATTTATATTTAATTATATTTTATATTAAAACTTTTTAAAATTCTATAAACTCATCAGTATTATAACCACAATATTGTTTATTTTTGCATAACAGTAAAAAAATTACACAAACTTTATAAGAGGTGAAAATATGAGACATGATAGAAAAATAAAAGAACCAATAGTAGCAATTACAAAGGGAATGACAGAGGGGCAATCTCTAGAAAAAGCATTGGACATGTTGCCGATTGATGAGATTATAAAAAAGGGTGATAAAGTTGTGATAACACCAAATGGAGTGAAGGATAAAAAGCCAAAAGATGGGGTTGTATCAGGACCAAAGACTTTGAAAAAACTTATTGAATACATTAAAAAAAGAGAGCCATCTGAAATATACATAGCATTTGGGTCTGGTGGAACTGATTCACAAAAAGTATTGAAAAGTGCAGGATTTGATAAAATTATAGAGGAAGAAAAAGTTGAATTTGTGGATATGAATTACGGACCATTTTTTGAACTTGAGCTTGATGGGCCGATTCTAAAATCAACTCCTGTAAACAAGGTGGTTGAGGATGCTGATGTTATAATTTCATTTACACAACTTAAATATCACGAAGAGGCGACAGTGACAGCGAGTATTAAAAATATTTGCCTCGGATATCCGCCCGCAAGCGTGCACGGATTTCCGAAAAAGAATACAGGAATTCATGATGATTTGCATGGATTTATCCGAAGTTTTGCAAAGAAAATGCCGATTGATTTGGCGATAATAAGTATGGACAAGGCGATGATTGGAACAGGTCCGATATTCGGAAAAGCAGTCGACACACCAGGTCTTATAATTGCAGGTACTGATCCAGTTGCAGCCGATTGTATTGGTGCCAGACTTTTAGGATTTTTGCCACAGGCTGTAAATTATCTTTATATGCTTTATAAAGATGGGCTTGGTGAGGCGGAACCACAAAATATGACAATAAAAGGGCTTGATGTTGTCGAAGCTGAGAAACTATTTAGCAAATGTGCATATGGAGATAAGAAAAGTATTCTTGACCAACAATATGTAAAAGATTTGCATGATGAAAACTCAAAATAATATAAAGTAAAACACCAATAATATTTTAAATAGAGTATTATTGGTGTTTTTTAATACTATTATTTCATCCACTTTTCATATTGTTTTACAAAATGCAATTTTAACTATAAAATTAAAGTAGTATTATGTATAAAAAAATATATAAAATAGGGGGAAATAGTATGGCAAAGGAAATAACATCAAATTATGAAATGGCATGTTTAAAATGGAAAGAAGTATTCAAAAATATGGACAAAGAAGAACTGATGAAAGAGTTGCCAGAACTTAAAGTAGAAGGGGAATATCTTGTAATATATCATTTTGGAAGAAAGTTCGGAGTTCATATGGAAAATGGGGAAATAATAGCAATGGAGGATGAATTTCCAATATCAGTTTCTGAAAAATTCAATATATATCTTTTATTCCATTATATAAAACCAAATTCAAAAATCAAAGGCGAATGGGTCACTTTTGAAAAATTAAAAAATACATCTCAATTTAAGCCAGCGTTTGTTAAAAGTGTACTTGAACCTTTTGCAAAAGCTTTTGCAGGTCATATGGATAAGCTTGAAGAGGCTTGTGAAAAAATAGGAGGAAAAAGAATAAAAGCATCTGATATGGGATATGAGCTAAAAGCATTTGAATGTATTCCAGTTCAATTTTTATTTTGGGATGAGGACGAAGAATTCGAATCAAGAGCAAGTATGTTGTTTGATATAAGTTGTACAGATTTCATACACGAAGAGAGCATAGTAACTATAGCATCTGTCGGGGTCGAGAGATTAATCCAAGTTGCAGGGCTTAATAAATCAGAAAATACTTTTGATATGAGATAAATTTGTTTACACATAAAAAATGAGATTTATAATAAATGAGAAAGCTTATTAATTACAGACATTTATAGGAACATTTTAAATCATTTTCAGGAGGGGTTAAATGGAAAGTGTAAACAAATTTCAAAGTTTAGTCATCTTATTAATGGTGGCAATCGGAATACTACTTGGACAGATTGGATTTGTACAAACTTATTCAGAATATCTGATAACGCCATTTTTAATGGTGATGTTGTTTTTAGTATTTCTACAAATTCCACTAAAGGATATACTAAAATCATTTAAAAATTTAAAATTTACATTAACAGCAGTTATTATAAATTTTATTTGGACACCATTTTTAATTTTAGTTTTAGGAAGATTATTTTTAGTAGACCATCCAGAATTATTAATCGGATATATCATGCTTATGGTTACGCCTTGTACTGATTGGTACTTGATATTTACTGGAATTTCAAAAGGAAATGTGGCACTTGGTTCGTCAATTTTACCGCTTAATTTAGTTTTACAATTAGTACTATTGCCTGTGTACGTATTTTTAATTGGTGGAAGCAGTGTCGATATGAATACAATGCAATTAGTAAAAGGCGTTGTATCAACTTTAATAATTCCACTACTTTGTGCGATAATTATAAGAAAAATTATAATAAATAAAATCGGACAGGAGGACTTCGAGGAAAAAGTTGCGACAAAAGCATGTGACTATCAAGGATATTTCCTAAATGCTGCAATTGTCAGCATGTTTGCATCACAAGGAAAAATACTTTTAGAAAATATACAAGTACTTTTAATATTATTAATACCAGTTTTATTATTCTTTGTAATCAATTTCTGTGTTGGAAGATTAGTCGGAAGGGTTATGAAATTAAATTATGAAGATAGTGTTGCACTAAATTTAACTACACTTGCTAGAAATTCGCCAATAGCACTTGCGATTGCTGTTGCAACATTCCCAGACAGACCGCTAATCTCATTGGCATTAATAATAGGACCATTAATCGAGTTGCCAGTGTTATTTTTAATTGCGAAAATATTACTAAATATAAGAGAAAAACAATTAAAAATAGCATAAATAATTAAAAAAATTGTAATATAAAGAAGGAATATTGAAAATAGTATAGAACATATAGTATTGTAAAGTTAATATTACAGCAAAATTGGTGTTAAAATACAAAGAATGCATACTAATAAAACAAAAATACAACACTAAATGATGGTATCGGGACATAAACTAAATAAATAAAATTGGGAGGAATCCGTATTATGAATGAAAAACAATTACAACAAATGACTTCTAAGAAAGGGTTTATAGCAGCATTAGATCAAAGTGGTGGAAGTACACCAAAAGCTCTAAGATTATATGGAATACCAGAAGATAAATACAGTACAGATGATGAAATGTTTGATTTAGTTCACGAAATGAGAACGAGAATAATAAAAAGCCCATCATTTACTGGAGAAAAAATAATTGGTGCAATATTATTTGAAAAAACAATCGAAAGAAAAATCGATGATAAGTTTACAGCTGATTATTTATGGGAAGAAAAAGGTATAGTTCCATTCCTTAAAGTTGATAAAGGTCTTCAACCAGAAGCAAACGGCGTTCAATTAATGAAAGATATACCTACTTTAGATGAACTTCTTAAAAAAGGTATCGAAAAACACATATTCGGAACAAAAATGCGCTCTGTTATAAAATCTGCTAACGAAGAAGGAATTAAAGCTATAGTGGCTCAACAATTTGATATAGCTAAAAAAATATTATCTTACGGATTAATTCCTATAATAGAACCGGAAGTAGATATCCATAGTGTTGATAAAGAAAAATGCGAAGAAATACTTAAAAAGGAGATATTCGCTAATTTAGATAAATTAGATAAAGACCCAAAAATCATGCTTAAATTAACAATACCAAGTGTTGAAGGATTCTATTCTGATGTTATAGCACATGATAACGTACTTAGAGTTGTTGCATTATCTGGTGGATATACTAGAGCAGATTCAAATGAAAAACTTGCTAAAAACCCAGGACTTATAGCTAGTTTTTCAAGAGCTTTAACAGAAGGATTAAATGTTGACCAAACTCAAAAAGAATTTGATGATTTATTAGAAGAATCAATAGATGGTATTTATCAAGCATCTATAAAATAATTAAAAATAATTCTACCTCAAAATAGTTTAAAATAAAATGCATAAAAGAAATATCGGTGTAATGCTGATATTTCTTTTTGTTTAATGAGGATATTTAAAAACAATATTCTAAACATATGAATAAACAGGTATAATAAATATAATGAGAGAGAAAGGAGGGGGCAGTATGAATATAATTGTTTGTTTAGAAGATAAAAACGGAATGATGTTTAACAAAAGAAGATTGAGTCAAGATGTAGCGATAAGAGAAGATATCTATAAAAATATGGATGGGAAAAGTCTTATAATGAATGATTATTCTTACAAAATGTTTAGCAAGGATGAACCAAAGATAGATATTATTGTAAGAGAAGATTTGCCTGTTTGTGATAGTGAAAATCTTCAATTTATTGAAGACAAACAATTGGGAAACTTTGAATCAGAAATAGACAAGATGATTGTTTACTATTGGAATAGAAGATATCCGAGCGATTTAAAATTTGATATCGATTTTTCAAATGGTAAATGGGAAGTTGTTTCTGAAGAAGAGTTCGAAGGAAATTCACATGATAAAATCACCAAAAAAGTTATTTTAAAAAAGTAGATACTAAAGGAAATGAAATAAGTATCGATAATAAAAAGAATGTATTAGTATAAAAAATCATAATAATCAAAACAAGAGATTGTTTGTATAGGGGGAAATTAATATGAAATTATTACGATTTTTAATGGTGTTCATTTTATGTTTTACTTTAGTTGGATGCCAACAAGATGATAGTAATTCTAGTAATACTACGAATACATCACAAAGTAGCAATATAGATGATGGCAGAGATAAGGGGTTTTCATTAGATGAAGTGCCAGAATATCCGGGGGAACCTTTTGTTGCGTTATATAATAATGTGCCCGATTTTGACGATAAAGACAAGACAACGAAATCTTTCGAAACATATAGTGATCTTGATAGTTTGGGAAGATGTGGTGTTGCATATGCTAATATAGGTAAAGACCTAATGCCAACAGAAAAAAGAGGCAATATAAGCAGTATAAAACCAAGTGGATGGATAAACAAAAAATACGATACAGATTTAGTAGATGGTGGATACATATATAACAGATGTCATTTAATTGGGCACCAACTTGCCGGTGAAGATGCCAATGAGAAAAACTTAATTACGGGGACTAGATATTTTAATGTTGAGGGAATGTTGCCATTTGAAAATATAGTTGCCGATTATGTAAAAGAAACAAATAACCATGTATTATATAGAGTTACTCCAGTTTATGATGGCAATGACCTTGTTGCAAAAGGTGTTCAAATGGAGGCTTATTCAGTTGAAGATGATGGTGAAGGTGTATTGTTTAATGTCTTTGTTTACAACGTTCAACCTGGAATAACAATTGATTATGCTACAGGAAATAGTGAACAAGATGCAATAAATGCTGGATATAGAAAAGCTAAAAGATAATCTGTAATTTACAACTAAATAACCAAACTAGTCATTTGCTTTATGGATAATTTTATGTCTAAATCGAGACGTTTAAATAAATGCAACAGATAATTTTTATTACGATAAGCGTGATATGTATGAGGAAGGAAATAGACAAATGAAATTATTGAAATTTTTAATGGTATTCTTGCTAAGTTTAATGTTAGTAGGATGTGAGGCGGATGACGGACTTTTAAATAATGGTTTATTAGGGTCATTAACTACAAATTCGAGCAGCAGTATAGATTTAAATAGTATTCCAAAATATAATGGCGAAGAATTTGTTGCTATAAATAATAATGTACCTAATTTTGACGATAAAGATAAGACAACAACATCTTTTGAAACATATAGCCCACTTGATAGTCTTGGAAGATGTGGTGAGGCATATGCAAATATAGGTAGAGATTTAATGCCGACTCAAAAAAGAGGCGATATAAGTAGTGTAAAACCAAGTGGGTGGATAAATAAAAAATACGATACTAGTTTAGTAGATGGTGGATATATCTACAACAGATGCCACTTAATTGGACACCAACTTGCTGGTGAAGATGCTAACAAAGAGAACTTAATCACAGGAACTAGATATTTTAATGTTGACGGAATGTTACCATTTGAAAATATGATTGCCGACTATGTAAAAGAGACAAATAACCACGTATTATATAGAGTTACTCCAATTTATGATGGTGACGACTTAGTTGCAAAAGGTGTTCAAATGGAAGCTTATTCAGTTGAAGATGATGGTGAAGGCGTAATGTTCAATGTATTTGTTTACAACGTTCAACCAGGAATCGAAATAGATTACGCTACAGGTGAGAGTTGGTTAAGTTCAGAAAAAAGACCAGTTCAAACTACAAATAAAAACAACCAAAATACGAATTACAACAAGTATAATTCAAATAAAAATAATTCATCTAATAAAAATGATTATAGCCAAAGTTCAAATAGCTATAATCAAAATAATAATAGTAACAGTTATAATCAAAATTCAAATAATTATAACCAAAGCAATAAAGACTATAGCAGTAATACAGGAAGTTATAATTCGGGAACAAGTCAAACATCAGGCGTGATAAGAGGAAACTCAAAATCAAAAATATATCATTGCCCAGGCCAAGCGAATTACGATGATATGAGTGATTCTGCTAATCTTGTTGAATTTGCAAGTGAGCAAGATGCGATAAATGCTGGATATAGAAAAGCGAAAAGATAGTTTTAAAAATTAAAGTATAAAAGCTGAGGGCCTATAAGTAGGTGTCTCAGCCTTTTTTAGTTAGTAATCGTATCTACAAATTTAATGAATTCTTTAATTGCTATATTTGATGCAGTTTTTTTGTGTTTTGCAAGAACTACAGACAGTGCAATTTGTGGCTCGAGCGAAATTGTATTTATATTCTTTTGATGAAATACCTCAAAATTACTTTTTGGAAGCAAACTTATCCCTTCATTAATAGCAACGGAGCCGATAATTGATTCTGTTCTTGCTGTACGAATTATATTTGCATCAATGTTGTTTTCTTTTAATTTATTTATACAAAGTTGATAAATTGATGTATATGGATTCATAAGTATAAAATTCTCATTTTTAATATCATCAAAAGTCAATTTATCACGTTGTGAAAGTTTGTGTTCTGATGAAATTGCAGCTATTAGTTCATCTTTCGCAAGTTGATAAGTTTTAAATTGAGATTTATCAAACATAGTTTCCCTTGCAATTATCAAATCATATTCGTTTTTAGATATTCCTTCAATAAGTCTATCATCTTCAACTTCAGTAATTTGAAGCTCTATGTCTGGATTTTCTTTTCTAAAACTATTAAATAATGCATTTAAGTTGTATTGTGTTTGAATTGGAAGCACAGCAATATGCAATTTATTTTCGTGGAGAGATTTAAAATTTTCGATATTTTCTAAAGTTAATTTATAATGTTCTATTAATTGTTTTGCTTCATTATAGAAAAACTCCCCCGCTTGTGTCAAAGTAGCACTTCTAGTTGTTCTATCAAAAAGCGTTAAATCTAGTTCTTTTTCAAGTTTCATAATCTGCTTTGATAAGCTAGATTGTGAGATATTCATTTCGCAAGCAGCATCGAAAAATGTGTCATTTTCAACAATTGCGATAAAATAAGAAAGCTGTTCAAAAGTCATAATACCCCTCCAATTTCAATGTATTTTAATTTATTTAATACCTAAATTTATTTTCATTTCATTTATGAATTACGAATGTTTCATTTTCTGAATGAATTATAACATAAGTCGAATTGATTTTCTATACGGTGGAATTTAAACTGATAAAAGAAAGAGGATTGTAAGAAGAATACAATTACTTTGAGAATTTATAAGTTGTAATTATAGCAGATAAGATTGATTAAAATAGATGTAAAAATAAAATAAAAAATGAAATTTACATAGATAGAGGGTATAAAATGAACAAAGTAAGAGATTTAAGAAGTGCATTAGAATTATTAGAAAATATGCCAGGGCAATTGATAGAGACTGATGTTGAAGTTGATCCAATGGCGGAATTATCAGGGGTGTATCGCCATGTTGGAGCAGGCGGAACTGTTCAAAGACCGACAAAAGAAGGGCCAGCGATGATATTTAACAATGTAAAAGGTCATAAAGATGCGAGAGTTTTAATAGGACTTTTAGCAAGTCGTAAAAGAGTTGCGGCACTTTTAGGGACTGAGCCTGGGGATTTAGGAAAACTTCTTTATAGAAGTGTCGATAATCCAATACCACCAGTTTTAACAGATAAAACTCCATTATGCCAAGAAGTTGTGCACAGGGCGACTGATGAAGATTTTGATTTATATAAATTAGTGCCAGCACCTACAAATACACCAGATGATGCAGGACCATATATAACACTTGGAATGTGTTATGCGAGCCATCCTGATACTGGATGTAGCGATGTAACGATTCACCGTTTATGCATACAAAGTAAAGATGAATTATCAATATTCTTTACACCAGGGGCTAGACATATAGGAGCTATGGCAGAAAGAGCAGAGCAATTAGGTCAAAAGCTACCTATTTCGATAAGTATAGGTGTGGACCCTGCAATAGAAATTGGTTCTTGTTTTGAACCACCAACAACTCCGATGGGATATGATGAACTTGCTGTTGCAGGTGCTCTTAGAGGAGAAGCTGTTGAACTTTGCAACTGTTTAACTGTAAACGAAAAGGCGATTGCAAATGCTGAGTATGTAATCGAAGGCGAAGTTATACCAAATGTAAGAGTTCAAGAAGATCAAAATAGCAACACAGGTTATGCAATGCCAGAGTTCCCAGGATATACAGGACCAGCTAGTGACCAATGTTGGATGATTAAAGTAACAGCAGTAACTCATAGAAAAAATCCAATAATGCAAACTTGTATTGGGCCAAGTGAAGAACATGTATCTATGGCAGGAATTCCAACAGAGGCAAGTATATACGGAATGGTCGAAAAAGCAATGCCAGGAAGACTTCAAAATGTTTATTGTTCATCAGCAGGTGGAGGAAAATACATGGCAGTGCTTCAATTTAAAAAATCAGTAGCAAGTGACGAAGGTCGCCAAAGACAAGCAGCACTATTGGCATTTTCAGCATTTAGCGAATTAAAAAATATATTTATAGTAGATGAAGATGTAGACTGTTTCGATATGAATGATGTTCTATGGGCGATGAATACAAGATTCCAAGGTGACGTCGACGTTATAACAATACCAGGAGTTAGATGCCATCCGCTAGATCCATCAAACGACCCAAGTTTCTCACCAAGTATTAGAGACCATGGTATAGCATGCAAAACTATTTTTGACTGTACTGTACCATTTGAACAAAAAGAAAGATTTAAAAGGGCAAGATTTATGGATGTAGACCCAGAACATTGGTTAAAAGATATAAAGTAAATAAATTTGGTAAAATAGATTAAATAATTGAGTAGAGCGGACAAGTTTAATTATTAAAGAAAATATATAAATACAAAGGAGATTGTAAAATGGCAAAAAATATTATAGTGGCGTCAACTGGGGCGAGCGGATTACCACTATTGGTCGAGTGTTTAAAAATTATAAAAGAAAATGAGGATTTTAAATCATATTTAATAATGAGCGAGAGTGCAAAGTTGACATTGGCGCATGAAACTGAATATTCACTAGAAGATATTTATCAATATGCCGATTTCATATTAGAGCCAAAAGATATTGGGGCATGTCCTGCCAGTGGCTCATTCAAAACAGAGGGAATGTTAATCGTGCCATGCAGTATGAAAACAATCGCGGGAATTCACAGTGGATATGCAGATAACCTAATTCTTCGAGCAGCGGACGTCACAATAAAAGAACAAAGAACACTTGTATTGGCGGCAAGAGAAACACCACTAAGCTCAATCCACCTTAGAAATATGCACGAATTGTCACAAATACAAGGGGTTAGAATAATACCACCAATGATGACATTTTACAATCTACCAAAAGATATAAACGAGATGATGTACCATATAGCAGCTAAATTATTAGAACCATTTGGTATCGAAGCAAAGGAGTATAGAAGATGGACGGGACTTCAATAAATAATGAAAAGCTAATAAACGATGTTGAAAATAATTTAAGCAGAAATGAAATACAAATAGAAGAAAATCAAATAAATAATAGTGATATAAAAGTATACGAAAAGGAGCTATCTTTTTCAACAATAAAAATATACGTATTAAAACTGTGTAACGATTATAATATCACAATAAGTGGAGGAGACAATCCACACATCGGCACAAGTGTGCTCGCAATTCCAAGACCATCGCTAACTGGCGACGAAAGCATAAGTGCAACATCATCTGTAATGAATATGGTCGGGCATAAAGATGAGCAAATATGTAGATATATAGCCGAAAAAGTGTGCATAAATAAAAATGCAGTAGTGCTTTGTTCGGGCGGATTTCATGTGGATAATATAAGTAAGGACGGAATAAATGAAGTGTTGCAAGCAGTTAAGGAATTAGCTGTGATGATTTAGATATTTATTGGATAAAAATTAATATAGTTTAAGTATTAAAAGAGTGATGAATTATGAAAGAAAGTAAAATAGTTCATCACTTTTTTTTGCATATATATTAAAAATACTGATTAATATGTATATCAACTTATTTATGGTATAATTATAAAAAATAAGACGATAATTAAAAAATAGGTATATTATACGATAAAGAGAGGAGGAATAATTATGGGGTTATATTTAAATAGCGATAGTATATTAAAAAAATATACTAGACTATATAAAAATGAATATTTTGTAGACAAATCATTAATCATAAATCAGATAAATAAATTGATAGGCTCTTTTGATGTATATTTATGTGTAACGAGACCTAGGAGATTCGGAAAAACTAGTTTAATAAATATGTTAGGAGCATATTATTCAAAAGCAGCAGATTCAAGTCAAATTTTTGATACTCTAAAAATAAGTCAAGCCAATGGATATAGAGAACATTTAAATAAATACAATGTAATAAGTATTTCTTTTAATGAAATTCCTGATAATTTAAAGACTTATGATCAATATATAAACAATATAACAAATCAGGTCAAGAAAGAAGTTATAAGCGAATTTAATTTAACTGACATTGAAGAGTCAGATAGTTTAAAGAGGGTTCTTCAAAAATCTAAGCAGCAATTTATCTTCTTATTAGATGAATGGGACTATATATTTAATAATAACTTATTTGAAGAAAGTCAGGATAAATTTTTAGAGTTTCTTAGAAATCTATTGAAAGATGAATCATATGTGGAGCTTTGCTATATGACTGGAGTGCTTCCAATTAAAAAATACTCAAGTGGTTCGGCACTTAATATGTTTGATGAATTTACATTCTTAAAAGATAGAAAATTTGGTGAGTATTTTGGTTTTACAGAGGATGAGGTTTTAGATTTATGTGAACAAAATAAATACATGGATTTTAAGAAATTAGAAGAGTGGTATAACGGATATACAACAGCAAGAGGAATTAAAATATATAACCCGCGCTCAGTAGTTAAGGCGCTTAAAAATGATTATTGTGAAAGTTATTGGACAAATACTGGTGCAATGGATGAGGTGTCTCAATATCTTAAATATAATGTACTAGAAATTCGAGATGACGTAATAAAAATGGTATCAGGACAAGAAATTGATATAATAATAAATGAAGAATTTAGAGCAGGGCAAAGAACACCAAAGACAAAAGAAGAAATATATTTGGCAATGATAGTGCTAGGATTTTTATCGTATAATGATGGATATTTAAAAATACCGAATAAGGAACTTATGATTGAGTTTGAAAAAGCATTAAAGTGCTTTAATATAAAAAATATGGTGTATTAGGTTTAAAAGAGGGATATATATGGCAAATATTATAGCGGTCGTTTGGGATTTTGATAAAACTTTGGTTGATGGATATATGCAGGATCCTATATTTGAACATTATAAACAAGATGCAAACAAGTTTTGGACAGAGGTAAATGCACTTCCTAGTAAATATGAATCCCAAGGAATAAAGGTAAATAAAGATACTATATATTTAAATCAATTTATTAAATATACAAAAGAGGAGAAATTTAAAGGTTTAAACAATAATAAATTAAGAGAATTTGGAGGAAATTTAAAATTTTATAATGGAATACCAGAAATATTTAAAAAGACAAAAGAAAAAATAGAGAAAAATACAAAGTATAAATTATATGGAATAGAAGTAGAACATTACATAGTTAGTACAGGAATGAAACAAATAATAGAAGGGTCAAATATTAGAAATTATATAAAACAAGTGTGGGCATGTGAATTAATAGAAGATATAGATCCAAACAAACCTGAAGAAAAAATAATAAGTGAAATTGGTTATACTATTGATAATACATCAAAAACAAGAGCATTATTTGAAATAAATAAAGGGGTTGGAATATGGGAAGACATTGATGTGAATATGAAAATAGAAAAAGAATTTAGGAGAGTACAATTTGAAAATATGATATATATTGCAGATGGTCCAAGTGATATACCTGCATTTTCTGTTATAAAGAAAAATGGAGGATCGACTTTTGCTATTTATCCTAAAGGAAAAGAAAAAGAGTTCAAGCAAGTTGAACAAATGAGGAAAGATGGACGTATTGATATGTTTGCAGAGGCTGATTATTCAGAAGGAACAACAGCATATATGTGGATAATGAATAAAATAGAGGAATATGCTGATAGAATTTATAATAAAGAAAGAGCTAAGATTTCATTGAATTCTACGCCTAAACATATTATAGATTGATAATTAACTTTTAAAGTATGAATATATAAAGATAATAGGGTGGCAAACAAGTTGCACAATAAAAGTACATATTGTATAATAGGTTAGGAAATTATGTAGACTAAATTAATATTAAATATAAATTTAAATACTGTATAGTTGATAAAATTCAAAGGTTAGTTACTAAGTTAATGTAATAACTTTTGAATTTTTATTATTTCAATAAGAAATAGATATAAATGGATAAATATATACACATAATATATTTAAAGTTGGAGAAGAGGAGGTTAATATGAATTATGGAATTAAATAAATATACGGTAGCAAGTTTTTTTGGTGGTGTTGGAGGAATTGACCTAGGATTTGAACAAACTAAAAAATTTGAAACTATTTATATAAATGAATTTGACAAGAATGCTCAAGAAACAATATCTATTAATTTTCCTCAGGTTAAATTAGATAGAAGAGATATACATTATGTAGGTAATACAGAAGTGCCTAAAACAGATGTAGTAGTAGGTGGATTTCCATGTCAAGCATTTTCAATAGCGGGATATAGAAAAGGTTTTGAGGACGAAAGAGGAGATTTATTTTTTGAACTTTTAAGGATAATAAAGCATCATATGCCAAAGGCTATTTTCATAGAGAATGTAAAAAATATGGTGACACATGATGATGGGAATACTTTTAAGGTAATAAGAGAAGCTTTAGCGTTAAATGGATATTATATAAAATGGAAAGTTATAAATGCAAAAGATTATGGAAATATACCTCAAAATAGGGAGCGTATATATATAGTAGGATTTAATGATAGAAATGCTTTTGAAAACTTTGAGTTTCCAGAGAGTATAAAACTTACTAATGGATTAGATTCTGTAATTAATTTTGGTGAAAAAGTAGAAAAAAGATATTATTATACAAAAGAATCCTGTGTATTTTTCGATAAAATTAAGGATGAAATAGTATCTCAAAATTCTGTATATCAATGGAGAAGACAGTATGTTAGAGAAAATAAAAGTGGTGTAGTACCTACATTAACAGCGAATATGGGAACTGGGGGACATAATGTACCTCTTATACTATCTGAGAATGGAATAAGAAAATTAACACCAAGAGAAACTTTTAACGTACAAGGGTTCCCGAAAGATTTTAAGTTACCTGAAATAGCAAATGGACAACTATACAAACAAGCAGGAAATAGTGTTGTAGTACCAGTCATAAAAAGAATCGCCAAAAATATAGCTAATGCATTAGAAAAAAGTAAAAATTTAAAAACTGAAAACATAGATTTCGAAAATATAGATAATAGAAATAATGCATGTATTTATGTTGATTTAAAAAATAGATATGAAGGTGAAAGTTATTTATATTCATTTATTTCAGAAGAGAAATTAGATGATTTTATAAATACTTCAGTATTACCTATTATAACAGATGAAGAATATTCTAAATTAGTAAAGAAACATGTATCAAAGAAATTTTATTCTATAATATCAAAATAAAAAAACAAAAGATAAATCTTTTGTTTTTTTATTTTCTAAATATCATATAAAAATTTTGGTAAATAATATATTATTTTATGAATAGAGTTGATATAATATAAATAAAAAATATATTATATGGGGGAAATATATGATTTTAGAACCATTAAAACTTGAAGAACTTATTAATATTTTTGATGAAACTGCAATTAGGGTATTAAATTATTATATGAAAAAAGCTATATTACTTCAGCCAGAAACTTTAGTAGGTCAAGAACCTTTGCCAATTCAGATTCCAAAAGAACATATGGAACAATGGATATTACAGGCAATAGGTGGAAAACCTGTAGGAGCTGGAAATTATCCAGTAGATCTTATTAAAGATGATTCTGGATTTGATATAAAGATGCTTTCATGTAAAGTTGATAAAAATGGGAGATTAACAAATTCTGATTCAGGAGAGGCATCATTAGCACAAAAATTTATAGATTCAGGAACTAACTTAGATCAGCTATTTAAAGATGCAAAATATGATCAAATTGTTGATTCATGGATACATATATTGCAAGATAAATTTAATAAAGTAATAAATAAACATAATTTAAAAAATATTTATTATATATTTATACTTAGGGCAAAAAATACTTTTTATTTATGTGGAACAAGAGTTAACGTGGATCAAATAAAGTATTTAAAAGTTAAAAAATCTAGTGGAAAAAGTGTGTTTGTAGATAACTTAATAGATGAACGATTCGGAAATGGTAAGATATATCAATCTAAAAAAAGATTAGAACTAAGATTAAAACCTGCTGCTTGGGTTAATAGTAATTATACAATAACATTTCCAATTGGATTTAAGGTTAATAGCGCAAATATAAGACAATTAATTGAACAAAAAGAAATAGATAAGCTGAAGAGTGAAATTTACAATAAATTAATGACACAGGAGTAAAAGTTATAATAAGAATAAATGCGAAAAACACACAAGTATAAATAGATACTTGTATGCGTTTACTATGAAAATCAAACTTCATAATGATGTTCCAAGTAAAATATACAGGGAGTTTATTGAAAAAGTATAAAAAACTTTCACAAAAAATGAAAAAATAAATATATTATAAAGTGAAACAAAATTATCATTTAATGATAATAAGATAATTACAAATTAAATAATTATTAATATAAAATAAATAGGAAATCCTCCCTAGCGGGCAAGCCACGAGGGAGGATTTTTTTAAATAAATAAAAGGTCTAAATGTTTATTAGGTTGTGACCAAAATGTTTCTTTTGTAGCACAAATCTTGTCGGCTAGACATATAATCCAAGCCTCTTTTGATGTTGGAGGGATTGGATTTAGAGGAAACATATGGTGCAAAATAATATCTCTTTCTTTTTTATTAAGTTCTAAATCTTGACAGGCATTTTCAAAAGCAATTTTTGGATGTGTAAATCCATGGAATTTGGCTGGTTTATTTTTATCATGCCAATCATATAAAAAATAATCATGAAGTAAAGCCCCTCTTATAAGAGATCTTTTATCTACATTCAAATTAAATTTATTTGCAATTCGACAACTCATATAAGCTACGAATATACAGTGTTGATACACACTTACATCACCATGTTGAATAAATTTCTTAGTCATTGAAAAACGAGATTTAGTGTGTAACTCGTTCATTACCTCTGAAAAATCTTCAAGAAATTCTGGAATTCTTTTCATTTTAATCATCTCTCTTTATATAAAACTCCACTATATATTATGTACTGTGTATACTCTTATTATAGGCAAAAATCTAATAATTTACAATTTAACTTACAATTATGTATGTTAATCTTAAGTAAAATGTAAGAATTTGTACTTTTTGTAATGTGACATTCATAAAAAATGAATAATTTTATTGAATTTTCGTAAAATTGCATAAATAAATCCGTTAGAAATCTAAAAAAAATATTATTATGCATAATATAGTGCTATAATATATTTATACAAAATACATAATCATAGAGAAAAGAAGGGATTAATATGCAAAACGCAGTATTTAACATTACTGAAAGAACTGAAAAAGGTAAAAAAGTAAGAATGAAAGGCGAAGTACCTGCTATAATGTATGGTCAATCATTGGAAAAACCAATTCCTTGTCAAATAACTAAAAGAGAGTTAATAGATTTATTAGCATCAGACAGCTCAGTTTTATCATTAAAATTAAATGACAAAGTTGAAAATTGTGTATTAAAAGAAGTGCAAAGGGACGCATTTGGAAACATAGTACATTTAGATTTCCAATACGTTAAAAAAGGTGACAGTGTTAAATTAAAAGTTCCAGTAAGATTTGCTGGTACAGAATCATTAGACGCTAGAAGATTATTATTAGACGATATTGTAACAGAAGTTCAATTACAAGGTAATCCTAGCGAAATGCCTGAACATATAGAAGTAAATGTTGAAGGCTTAGAACATGGTGCTCAAATCCTTGCAAAAGATTTAGTAATTCCTGAAACATTAAAAATGGACTTAGATCCAGAAACTGTAGTTGCTAGAATAGGTTCATTAAAATCTGAAGTAGCAATTGATGAAGACGAAGATGAAGAAGCAACTGAATAATAAAAATGACAGTTTGTACAATTTGGTATATACCGAATAAATATATTTTAAAATAAATATTCTAACAAAGATATTACTGGATAAAATTCCAGTAATATTTTTTTGTGCAAAATTTTGGACTTTATTAAATAGATTTATATTTTATGATGTGGGTATATAAAAGATGTATATAAAAAGATAGATGATATCAGGAAAAATATGTATATTATATATTTGAAATAGATAAAATTTGATACAATTAAGATATTTTAATATAGAAATACGGAGGATGATTATGGACAATTCAAGATTTATTAAGATGATAAATATAAATCCGGCTCTTATAGAAAATATAGAAAATCCAACAGATGAGATGAAACTATTAGCCATTAAAAAAAATGGGTTAATGATTAGATATATAGAAAATCCAACAAAAGAAATGCAAGAGATAGCAGTTAGAAAAAATGCAAAAGCAATTGAATACATAGAAAATCCGAGTGAAGATATAATGTGTGAAGTGGTAAAAAATAGTTGGAGTGCTTTAGATTATATAAAAGATCCAACAGATAAGGTAATAAAAAAGGCGATTGAAAATTCTGGTTGGGCTATACAATATGTAAAAAATCCAAGTGAAGAGTTACAGTTAATGGCGGTTAAAAAAAATTATGATGCAATAAAATATATCGAAAATCCATCAGAAAAAATTCAGTTGGAAGCTATTAATATAAATTATGATGCACTTAGATATATAAAAAATCCAACTTTAAATGTAGAAATTGAGGCGATAAAAAAAGACGAGCGTGCTATAAATTTTATAGATGATATAAATGATGAAAAGCTTATGGAATTTTTAAAACAAAATATATTAGTTGTGAAATATATTTATAAAAAAATCAGTGTTGATAATATAAAAAATGCAATAAAAGAAGCTATATCTAAAGAAGATATTGATGAAAAATATATAAGAGATTTTTTAAATTGCAGCATAATAGACAGAAATAGCAAAGAAATAAATTTAGATAAAATTATGTTTATATATAAATATGGAAGTAAAAAAGCAAAACAAATAGCAGTTGATGAAAAGTTAAAGATGATGTAAATTGCGTTAAATACAAATTATAAAGATAGAAAAATAATATAAATAGATTAAAGTTTGAAATAGATTATAAATAAATTAGTTTAGGAGAAATATCATGAATTTTTTAGATACATTTAGAAGTATTGAGTTAATATTAGCTACTGGAGAAGTACCATTAGTAGTAGGTGAAAGTGGAATCGGTAAGACGGCTTTGGCAAATAAAGTTGCAAGAGACAATGGATGGAAGTTAGTTGTAATAGATGGAAACCTGTTAAAAGAAGGAGAAATCGGAGGACTTCCAACAGTTGAATCTTATATAGCTATGGATACTGCAGGGCATAAAATAGAAAAGAAGACGACTGTTTATGCAGTTCACACGAAGCTTAGAGAAATAGACATGGAAATTGAAAAAGGAAACAATGTACTTTTATTTATAGATGAGTTAAACCGTTGTGAACATGCTGTTCAGCAAGAACTTATGAACCTTATATTAAATAGAGAAATCAACGGATATAAGTTAAACAAAGATGTAAAAATATTAGCTGCGATGAACCCATCTAATGAATATGGGGCAGAGCTTGATTATCAAGTTGTCGACATGGACCCAGCGCAAGAAAACAGATTTGTGTGGCTTAACATGGAATCAGATCACAACGAATGGATAAAATGGGCGATGAATAATGGGATAGAGCAAAAAGTAGTTGAGTTTATCTCTACTTTCCCAGAGTATTTACACAAAGTAAACGATGGAGATATAAATGCGACACCAAGAAGTTTCGAGAGAATTTCTAAAAGTTATGCAGTTTATAAAGAAAAACAAGATTCTATACCTAAATCAGTATTTTTAAATGTTGTTAAAGGAAATGTTGGAAGTGTTATAGCACAAGAATTTGTGAGTTTTATAAATTCTGATGCAAAACCTATAATAAGCTACAATGATGTGTTTAGTGGTGAAGAATTAAGCGAAAAAGTCATAGAGCAAACAAAAAACGAAAATCACACTAGACTTTATATCAGTGCGATGAATATATTAAGATGTTTAGAATCTGACATACAAAATGATAAATTAAATTCACTAGGATTTAATTATATAGCTAGATTAGTAGAGTTTTTAAAACTATATCCAGTTGATTTAATGATTGGAATTATGAAGGATATTAAAAATAGTTATGAAGATATATACAAAATAGCTATCGAAAATGAGGAATTTGTAGATTTATATTTTCAATCTTATAGCTTAATAAGGGGATAATAAATGGAAACTTATTTTAATAAACAGAAAGACGAACTTTACAATAAAGCTATCGAACTTGTTGAAAATGCTACACAAGTTAGGGTTGAAAGTGAAGATAAGGATATTGAAATAGAAGTTACAGATGATTTCAAAAGAGATTTCTTTTCGCTTATAGATAAGGTCAATTTTAATCTAATGGAAGATGAAGAAAACTTCTATGGCTACTTTTTATTCCAAATGAATAGAGATATAAAATTTGATATGAGTAGCCCAAGTGGAGTAAATTTCAAAGGAGCGAAGTATGTAATATATTTTAACCCATTTTTATTTTTAAAGCTAGATATTAAGCAAATGGAGACTACAATAAAACATGAAATACTGCATGTGATTTCACTTCATTTAGTCAGAGCAAAAGAATTAAAAGATACTGGTAAATACAGTACTTTGGCGATAAATTTAGCGATGGATGTAGTTGTAAACCAGTATTTAAATTATCTTCCACCATATTCGGCGACTTTAGAATGGGTAAATGTAAATTACAATCTCAAGCTTGAGCCTTATCAGACTTTTGAATATTATTTAAAAAAAATACAGATAGAGCTTGATTTACAAGAAGAAAACGAAGACGGAGAAGAACACGATACAAATATATCAGATGAAGAAGATTTACAAAATAATGAACAAGAAAATATGAATTTTAAAGATGAGTATAATCAAGAGATGACTCACGCCCTTTGGGAAGAGTCAGACGATATAGACGAAAAAACAATGTCGGAGTTTACACAAAAATTTGTATCTCTTGCTCAAAAAGGTAAAAATCCAGATTATTTAGAAGGTCTTATATCAAGTTTAAAAAGTAAAAATGGAGAGCTGCCATGGAACTTATATCTTAAAAAGATAATGGGAACAATAGAAGCGAATAAGAAAAAGACTATCACAAGAAGAAGTAGAAGACAACCAAACAGGCTAGATTTAAGAGGAGAACTTAGAAACCATAAAGCCGAAATTGCAGTTGCGATCGACATAAGTGGAAGTATAAGTGATGAAGAATTTAAACAAGCAATTAAAGAAGTTTTATCAATAGTCAAAAACCATAACCACGAAATAACTATTATAGAATGTGATAGAGAAATAAAAAGAGCGTATAAAGTCAAAAAACTAAAAGACGTTCAAGATAGAATTTCAACTGGTGGAGGAACTGAGTTCAGCCCAGTTTTTGAATATTTAAACAACAATAAACTCAAAAAATACAATATGTTGATTTACTTCACAGACGGCAAAGGCGAGACTGAACTAAAAGTAAAACCAAAAGGATATAAAGTTCTTTGGGTTATTTCAGGCAAAGGAGATAAAATATCGCTTAAAAATCCATATGGAGCAGTCAAAAAACTTAGCAAAGTCGAAGAAAAAAATAAAGGAAATATACTGGATTTAAAAGATGTTATGTACGACGGTTATTCTATGAATAATCAACAGCCTATTTTATAGAACTTATAAAAAACTATGTGATAATTTCACATAGTTTTTTATTTTGCACAAATACTAAATATAATAAAAAAATGATTAATGGAGACAAAATGAATAATGCAGAACTAATAATAACACTTACATTAATAAAAGGATTGGGGCGAAAAACTATAAATAAAATAATAAGACAAGGTGTATTAAATAGTTTAGAAACTATTGAAACGATAGACTATTTAAATAATATAAATTTAAAAATAAAAGGAATTATAACTAAAGATGAATTAAAATATGCAAATGAAGTTGCAAAAAGAACAATAGAAATTTGTGATAGAGAAGATATAAAAATATCGACTTTATTAGACGAAGATTTTCCCCAAAAACTAAAAAATATAGATGATAATCCAGTAATTATATACTCTAAAGGAGATTATAATAATTTAAATGATAAGGGAGTAGCTATTATCGGTAGCAGAAATCCAAGTTTGCATGGTGTGAATGTTTCTTATAAAATTTCATCTATACTATCACAAAAAAACTATACTATAGTTAGTGGACTTGCGAATGGATGTGACACTTTTGCCCATTTAGGATCATTAGATACTTATGGTAAGACAATTGCAGTTATGCCTTGTGGATTAGATATGGTTTATCCAAATAATAACTGTGATTTATTTAAACGAATAATAAATAATAACGGTTGTGTTATAAGTGAGTATCCACCAAGTCAAGCTGTATCAAAATACAGATTAATCGAAAGGGACAGGTTACAAAGTGCTCTTAGTGAAGGCATAATTGTAATTGAAACAACTGAAAATGGTGGAAGCTTACATACTGTAAATTATGCATTTGATCAAAATAAGATTGTATCTTGTTATAAACATAATAAAAATTATTCAAATCTAAAGACAGTAAAGGGAAATATAAAATTACTGCAAAATGACGAAGTTATACCGATTTATGATACAAAATCACTAAATGAATTTTTAAAAAAAGTAGATAATTTTTATAAATATCAAAATACAAATCAAAAGCTACAAATATATGAAAATACTCAACAAATTAAATTTAAATTTCTAAATTAAAATAAACAGACTATTAATATTTAAATAAGTAAAAACTTTTCAATTTATGAAAAGCTCTCAATTTTATTATATATTTTATGTTAAAAATGATTTATTCCAAAATTTGAAGTATATATAACCATACTATTTGTAAATAATATAACTAGAATACTTTATTCTAAATAAATACAGTTATTTAAATCGCTTGCCTTAAATAACTGTAGCCGGTATAAGGAGGGCTATTATGCATAATAAAAAATGTAGCAATAACTGTCAAGGATGTCAATGTCATAAGGGGAAAGATCCAAAAGTAAAACGCCATGAACATGAAGATTTTGAAAAAAAATCTGAAATGAACAATAGCTGGATTTCAGCTATGAAACAAGATCCATCTACAGACGAGCAATCTCATGTACAATTAAACTACAGACAATATAAGTAAAATAGCCAACTTTGCACCAAATTTACTATAATAATCAATTAAATTTTACTCAGAAAAAATGCCAAATTCATCTATTTGGCATTTTTTTGTATGATAAAAGATGAATGTTAAAATTTTATATGCAATGTTAGAAAAATGTTAAACATATCAACAGTAAAAAAATATCTGCTAGTATATATAATAAGATATATTACTTTGTAATATTTCTAATAAAAATTGAAAGGGGAATAAAAATGGAAGCAAAAAGTCACTCGAAAAGTAAAAAAACTATAGGGGATGAACCTCCATCGCTCCAGAAAACTAAGGAGTATGAAAATAAAATAAAAATTGATGATTCCAATTGGTACAAGATAAGTACAACAGAAACGTTAAAAAGGCTTGACTCTAATAAAGAATTGGGATTAAAAGAAGAAGACATATCTTTAAGACATAGCAAATACGGGAAAAATAATTTAACTGAAACTAAAAAGCAAAGCAAATTAGTTAGGTTTTTAAAACAATTCAACAACAGTGTAATCTATATTTTATTAGTAGCAGGGGTACTAACTTTATCAATGCATCATATTTCAGATACAATCGTAATAGGAATAGTAGTTCTTGTAAATGCTTTAATCGGTTATATTCAAGAAAATAAGGCTGAAAATGAAATCTCAAAAATTAAGCAGATGCTAGTTATAAGGACAACAGTCATAAGAAATGGCGAGAGATTTGATATTGAGGCAAGTGAATTGGTTCCTGGAGACATCGTATATTTAGAAGCTGGAGATAATGTACCAGCAGATATTAGAATTTTGGAAGCGAATAATTTGAAAATCCAAGAGTCAGTTTTAACAGGTGAGGCAGATTCAGTTGAAAAAGATGAAAAGACTCTTATTGGAAAAGTTGCAACATCTGATCAGACTAATATGGCATTTGCATCTACAAGTGTTACAAATGGAGATATGATTGGGGTTGTGGTTGCGACTGGAGATTATACTGAAATAGGCAAAATAAATCAAAGCATAAATAATGTAAAACAGCAAAAAACACCTCTAATAATTTCAATAAATAATTTAGGAAAATATATATCATATGCAATAGTTCTGACTGCGATTTTATTATTTGCATTTGGAGTTTTATTTGACATATATGAAATTCCTGTTCTTTTATTATCAGTTGTAACTATGGTTGTCGGTTCAATTCCAGAAGG
>OLNM01000132.1_pt1 | contig 74062 bp, 64 predicted proteins | sample 1672391 | NCBI WGS metagenome assembly OLNM01 (sample SAMEA3136680, study PRJEB25190) | human gut metagenome | reverse complement strand
GTTGTTCAGGCTATATTGCAGAAAGGAAAGGTAATTTATGGCGAAGAAAGAAAATTCACTCGCACATACGAAATGGATGTGCAAATATCATATCGTCTTTGCAATGGTATTTTCAATCACACATCGTTGTGTGAATTTTACCAGAGCAAGCTGTTACTCCATTTAACAATACCTTTTGAAGAAAAGCCAAAGACCAATTTGCCGGGCGATAATCTAAGGTACTACCGTCAGCGAAAACAGATGACAACAAGGCATATAGCAGAAAAGCTGGATATTGTACCAGCGACTGTTACGATGTATGAAAACGTAAAGCAGCCTATCCCTTATGATGTAGCTGTCAAACTGGCAGATATTTTGGAAATTGAAGCGTCCTTGCTCTATGATGATTTCTTCCGTTTCCTTGCCGTGCCCTACACCGAAGCACTAAAGAGCGTTAGAACGGCTCTGGGACTGTCACAGAAGGCTTTTGCAGAGCAAATAGAGATTGCACCCGGTTATTACTATAAGCTCGAAGGAGGCAATCGCAGACCGTCACGAAAGATTTATCAGAAGATATGCGCTATGCTCGAAGCCACTGGTCTACAAACTTCACTTTTATGGGAACATCCATTACAATGAAGGTGAAAGAAAAATGATTGGAGGAGTGACTATGACACAGAATTTGACTTATACCCGTTGCGGCGATTATCTTATCCCTGATATTCAGTTGAGCAACACAAGTAATAAACCGCTTGGAAAATATGGCAGGATGCGCAGGGCGTTTCTTGCGGAAAACAATCCAATACTCTTGGATGACATGATTCTGACGGAGACCTTGTTTCCGCACTTATGGGAAATTGACGAAACAGCTCACCGTAGAGTAAAACAGATAATGACTGAACTTCTGGAGAGAAATCCGGCTCCGGATAAGTCAATCCAACAGCTTGCTTGGGTGCAGCACATGAGTAGTCTAAAAGCACAGGCGGAGGAAATCGTTAATGCAGAACTGATTTTTTGCTAACAGAATATAGAATTTTTACTTAGGGCTGACTGTAACAGGTCAGCTCTATTTTTTTGATGGGATAATTCTTGAATTGTATTTATGGCAGTTCCAGAATTGTGCTTTTGACAATTCAGCTATATGGTAGGATGGCAGGAATGCAGATTGGATCAAAATATTTATCGATTGAGAATTGCAATTTGAAATTGAAATTTGAGAAAAAAGAGGTATAATGTTTTTATAGCACAAAATTATGAGAAGTTCACCTGAGAAGTTGCGTTTGTGGGAGGTTGAAACATGGCTGTTTGTTATAATAAATTATGGAAAATTCTTATTGATCGTGGTATGAGCAAGACGGAACTTATTAAGGCAGCAAAAATTAGTACAAATGCCATGGCAAAACTGGGAAAGAACGAAGATGTCCGAGTAGAGGTTTTGGTTAAAATATGCGGAGTGTTAAATTGCTCCATAGATGATATTCTGGATATCATTCCAGAACAGACAGCTTAAGGCAAGGAGGATATACTGATGAGTATTGTTTTATCAAAGAAACAAATGACAGAAGAAGATATCAAATTGAATTATATTACTCCTGCTATTCTGAAAGGCTGGAAAGGTCATATCACGATGGAGACCAGAATCACAGATGGTCGCATCAACATCAGGGGCAATATCGTAGTTCGCAGTAAACCCAAGTTTGTCGATTATTTGTTGTACTTAAACGATGGCAAGCCGATTGCCGTTGTGGAAGCAAAGGATAACAATCACTCTGTATCTCATGGATTGCAGCAAGCGATGACATATGCTCAGATGATGGATTTGCCGTTTGCATATTCGTCAAACGGTGACGCTTTCTATGAGCATGATTTTCTGACCGGACAGGAGCAACAGATTGAATTGGAGAAATTTCCGACACAAGATGAGCTGATTGCACGTTACTATGCGGAGCTAAATGGTGGAAATGGCATTTCTGTCGTGGAAAAGAAAATTGTTTCCCAGCCGTATTATTCATCTCAGAGTACTTATCCGCCAAGATATTATCAGCGAAATGCTGTGAACAGAACGGTGGAAGCAATTGCAAGAGGACAGCAGAGATTGCTGCTTGTCATGGCTACCGGAACAGGCAAAACATATACTGCTTTTCAGATTGTATATCGTCTGCTCCGTTCTGACCTTAAAAAGAGAATTTTGTATTTAGCGGACAGAAATATTCTTGTAGACCAAAGTATTGCACAGGACTTCGCACCGCTTGAAAAGACAATTTACAAGGTTAATTTTTCTGACAAAGAATGTTTGCGAGAAATTGCATCCCATGAAGTGAATTTTGCCCTCTATCATCAGATGGTAGGTCAGAACGATGAAGAACATTTCAGGCAGATACCGGCAGAATATTTCGATCTTATTATTGTAGACGAGTGTCACCGAGGAAGTGCAAAGGAAGATAGTAACTGGCGCAAGGTTTTGGAATACTTTTTTTCTGCCACTCAGATCGGTATGACCGCTACTCCAAGGGAAAGTGAAAAGGTATCGAACATAGATTATTTTGGAGAGCCGGTTTATATTTACAGCTTAAAACAGGGCATTGAGGACGGCTTCCTTGCCCCGTTTAAGGTTATCAATATCACAACCAACATCGGAGACGGCTGGAGACCATACCAAGGGCAGACCGATATTTTCGGCAATGTCATTGAAGACCGCATTTACAACAACCGGGATTACGATTACACCATCATTCTCCAAGACCGCATTGATGAGGTCGCAAGGGAAATTACGGAATATCTGAAAAGCACCGACAGAATGCAGAAAACTATCGTCTTCTGCGCTTCCGAAGATCATGCAGAACGCATGAGAATTGCCCTTACCAACTGTAATCAGGATATGGTGAAGGAGAACCCGGACTATTGCGTGAGAATTACTGGCTCAGATGTATACGGCAAGTCCAAACTTGACTATTTCATCTCTGTATCCGAACCGTATCCCGTTATTGCAACAACATCGGAACTGCTTTCCACCGGAGCTGACTGTAAGATGACCAAGCTCATTGTTCTTGACAAGACGGTTGAGAGCATGACCACTTTCAAGCAGATTATCGGGCGTGGAACCCGTATCAGAGAAAAAGACGGCAAAACACATTTTGTTGTCATGGACTTTCGGAATGTGACAAGGCTATTTTCCGACCCGGATTGGGACGGCCCGGTTGAGCAGGATGAGGGCTTCAAGCATGGCGGCTTCAAGCCAGAGGGTAGCGGTCGTGGCGGTGGTGGAGGTATGCAGCCTCCTGATGACCCTGTGGAAACGCCCGTCGTTGACAGAGATGGCTGCAAGGTAAAAATTATCAACAAGACCGTTTCAGTTTATGATGCGAATGGAAAACTCCTCAGGCAGGAGGACATTATCGACTACACCAGAACCAACATCAAGGGTGAATACGCTTCGCTGTCCGATTTTATCCGCAAGTGGAAAGCGTCGGACAAAAAGAAAACTATTGAGGAATCTTTCACGGCGATGGGCATTGATCTAAAAGCATTGAAAGCAGACCAAGGTATGGAAGATGTGGACGATTTCGACTTCATCTGTTATGTGGCATATGGTAAAAAGCCGCTGACCCGAAAAGAACGGGCTAACAATGTTAAGAAGAAAGACTTTTTCAGCAAGTATTCTGCCGACGCACAGGCCGTTCTTGATATATTGCTGGATAAGTATATGAACCAAGGTATCACAGAGGTTGAGGATATTAAAGTTCTCTCCCTTGCGGATTTTGCCAATTACGGTAAGCCTGCAAAAATTGTCAAGCTGTTTGGCGGCAAGGCTCAATATGAAACCGCTGTTAGAGAGCTTGAGGCAAGTATCTATGAAGAAGTAGAGGTAGGATAAATATGGCGATGCAGTCAGGTTTTATAAAAAGAATTAGAGATATAATGCGTATGGACGCTGGTATCAACGGCGATGCGCAACGAATTGAGCAGATGGTATGGATGCTTTTTCTCAAAGTCTATGACGCAAAAGAAGATGATTGGGAGCTGAATGAGGATAATTATGAATCCATCATTCCCGAAGACCTTAGATGGAGAAATTGGGCGAAAGCTGATGGTAGCGGTCATGCTATGACTGGAGATAAGCTCCTTAATTTTGTCAACAATACCTTGTTCCCGGTTCTGAAAGGCAATGATGTGAAAGATGGTGATGCGGTTCTCTATGAAGGTATCAAGGTGACACCCGATACTCCAATTAAGAAAGCCATTGTCAAGTCCACCTTCGAGGATGCTAACAACTATATGAAGGACGGCGTTTATCTTCGTCAGGTCATTGATGTCACTGACGAGATTGAGTTTGACGATGTGAAGGAAAGCCATGCTTTCGGTTTTGTCTATGAGGAGATTTTGCGGGAGTTGCAATCTGCTGGTTCTTCCGGTGAATTCTATACGCCGAGAGCAGTCACCGAGTTTATGGCATTGATGATAAAGCCGCAGCTGGGCGAAAAGATGGCAGATTTCGCCTGTGGCACCGGTGGATTTATCACCTCTTGGCTTGGACAGCTCTCCAAGCAGGTAACGGACACCGCCGCTCAGAAGCAGCTGGATGATAGCATTTACGGAATTGAAAAAAAGCCTTTTCCCTATCTGCTGTGCGTAACCAATATGCTGCTGCATGATATTGAAGTCCCGAACATCTATCACATGAACTCGTTGAAACACAATTTGTTGGACTATACGGATGATGATAAGTTTGATGTGATATTGATGAATCCTCCCTATGGTGGGCATGAGGACAAGTCTATTCAAGGCTTCTTCCCCGACGACTTGGCAAGTTCGGAAACAGCCGACCTGTTTATGTCGGTCATCCTGTACCGCTTGAAGAAGAACGGCAGAGCCGCCGTTGTCGTGCCGGACGGCTTTCTGTTTGGTCTGGACAACGCCAAGGTAAACATCAAGAAAAAGCTCATTGGCGAGTTTAATCTGCATACCGTTGTCAGACTGCCCGGCTCTGTGTTCAGCCCCTATACTTCCATTACCACCAATCTGTTGTTCTTCGACAACACAAAGCCGACAACGGAAACATGGTTCTACAGAGTGGATATTCCATCCGATAGAAAGCATTTTTCCAAGACCAAGCCCATGGAGCTGAAGCACTTCGAGGATTGTATCACTTGGTGGAACAATAGAGAGATAATTCCTGACGGCGAATACTTCAAGGCGCAGAAATTTACCGCTGACTATCTGCTAAATGAACAGGGTTGCAACATAGATCTCTGCGGTTATCCTCACGAGGAAGAAGAAGTTCTCGACCCGCTTGATACGATCAGAGAGTATCAGGAAAGAAGAACCACCCTCAACGCTGAAATCGACAAAGTTCTTGCAGAGTTGGAAGCATTGCTGCCGGGAGGTGTAACAGAATGACCCCCGAGCAGTTGAAGGCAAGTATTCTTCAGTATGCAATCCAAGGCAAGCTCGTCGAGCAGAGACCGGAAGAAGGTACTGGAGAAGAACTTTATCAGAAAATGCAAACAGATAAGCAAACGCTGATTAGGGAAAAGAAAATTAAAAAAGAAAAGCCTTTACCAGACATTATCGACAATGAAATTCCTTTTGATGTTCCGGAAAGTTGGAAATGGGTTAAAGTTGGTAATGTTGGTTCGTGGAGTTCTGGAGCGACGCCCTCAAGGACAAATCCAGCATATTATGGTGGTTCTATTCCTTGGTTGAAAACAGGGGACTTGAATGATGGATTTATTCAAGAGGTTCCCGAATATATTACGGACTTGGCTCTGGAAAAAACATCTTTAAGGCTCAATCCGATAGGTTCTGTTCTCATGGCTATGTATGGAGCAACGATAGGTAAGCTCGGCATATTAGAAATTCCGGTTACAACAAACCAAGCATGCTGTGCCTGTATCCCGTACGCCGGAATGAATAACAAGTATTTGTTCTATTATTTGATGTCTATGCGTCAATCTTACATCGGAATGGCAGAAGGTGGAGCGCAGCCCAATATATCGAAAGAAAAAATCGTGAACTCACTGATTCCTCTGCCTCCTGCAGAAGAACAGCGGCGCATCGTTGCCAAGATAGAAGAACTTCTTCCGTATGTTGACCGTTATGCCGCAGCCTACGAAAAGTTGGAACAGTTTAATGCCAAGTTCCCGGAGGATATGAAGAAGTCCATTCTTCAATATGCCATTCAGGGTAAGCTCGTTGAGCAGCGAGCTGAGGAAGGCACCGGCGAGGAACTCTATCAACAAATTCAGGCAGAGAAGCAACGGCTCATTGCGGAAAAGAAAATCAAAAAGGAAAAACCCCTGCCCGAAATTGCAGAGAACGAAAAGCCTTACGATATCCCTGACAATTGGACATGGGTGAGGTTTGGTGATTTGGGCAGCTATAAAAAAGGGCCTTTTGGTAGTGCAATAACTAAAAGTATGTTCGTCCCAAAAGGAAATGGTGCAATTAAGGTCTATGAGCAGAAGAATGCTATACAAAAAGATGCTACTCTTGGAGATTACTATATCCGCAGAGATTATTTTGAATCTAAAATGAAAGGATTTGAAGTTTTTCCGGGAGATATAATTGTTAGTTGCGCTGGTACAATTGGAGAAACATACGTAATGCCTGACAAATTTGAACAAGGTATTATTAATCAGGCGCTAATGCGAATGAAGATTTTTGAACCATTGTACATACCATACTTCTTAACCTTTTTTGATTTTGTATTGAAAAAGAACGCCAGAAGCGGTAGTAAAGGCTCTGCAATTAAGAATATTCCGCCATTTGAGATTCTTAAAAATTATCTCGTCCCTATCCCACCCCTTGCTGAGCAAAGACGAATCGTTGCCAAGCTGGAAGAAATCCTGCCGTTGTGTGAACGGCTAAAATGAGGTGCTTTAATGAAAAATTTAGATCGTAAAGTCACGCTATTGTGTCCTCTTTGCGGTAATGATCAATTTGAGTCGTTAGATGAAGAATTTGAAGATCTTCTTCATGCAAGTGACGATGTACGAGTACGTTGCTCTGATTGCGGTTCGGAATACACGAAACGAGAGTTGCTCGATAACAATGCCGCAATAATTGATAATGCTGTAGATGAGCTTGCGCAAGACGCAATCAAAGAACTGGAAAAAGAATTAAAGAAAGCGATGAAAAAATGGAAGTTTTGATTGGCATATTGAAGGAAGTGGTGCCCTTCATAAAAGATTGGGGTGCGCTAATCATCGCAGGTATATCTCTGTTAGTTGCCATCATTTCGCTGTTTAAATCTTCAAAGGCACAACGTCTCCAGAACAAGGTTAATGAACTGGAGCTCAAGATTAAGCAGAATGAACTGGACAAGATAGCCAAGGAGAAGGAAGATTCGGTACTTGCATGCGTTGAGGTAAGATTTATTACTGTGGGCAAAGGTAAGCATAGACTGAAAGTTTGGAATTCCGGAAATGCGACCGCTTATAATGTAAGCGCTCGATTTGATGGTGATGTTGGAATTATGATTATGGATCGTGAAAAGCAGCCTTTTGAAGAATTGGAGGCAGGAAAAAGCTATGAATTGATTTTAATCACGCATAATGGTTTTGCATCAAAGTTTAGAATAATCACTGAGTGGACAGATTCAAGCGGCAAACAGCATACCAAAACACAAATGGGCGATTTTTCGTAAATTTAATTGTGGTTGTTTTGTTTCGGACTACAAATCACATTTGATAATTAAGAGGAGGGGCATCAATGAATCACAGTGAACGAGAACAATTCTGGCAAACATTATGTTCTTTGCCTGGAAATGATATTGTGGCAGAACGCGAACAACTATTCAAATCAATTAAGTATCCGAAGCTGCTTTTCCGGTATCGACCTGTCAGCACAAAAAGCTTGGAAGCACTCAGAACTAACAGGCTCTATTTTTCTTCTGCGAATTATTATGACGATCCTTTTGATACCTTTCTTCACATCGATATTGAAGCGATCCAGAAAGAGTATCTAAGTGCATTCCAGACTCCGGAAAGTACAGAAGCTGTTGTGGATGGTGTTAAGTCATTGCTTGGGAATATTCTCTCTGAGGAGCAAGCAGCGCAGTTTACGGTTGAGAATGTGACAAACGCGCTTTCTCACGGGCTTACCGAAAGCTTTCTGAATGCAGCGCTTTCACTCCGTGATGAAGTTAAAAAGGATACGTGGTCAGTTTGTTTCTCCGAAAATGGGTTTAATGAGGTTCTGTGGCTGAAATATGCAGATCAGCACAGAGGTTTTGTGCAAATCTACGACCTTGAAAACAATGACAACTTCTTATGCGGTAAGCAGGAGAAATGCGCTAATTGCGGAATCAAGAACTACGGAACGCCGCTATATCCGATTTATTATTCGGACACGCCTTATGATGCAACCAAATTTGCGAAATTCGTTATGCTCCGTAAAATAGCAGAGACAACCGCAACTCAGATTCCTCCAGAGCTATATGCAGGTATGGGAAGTGCTTTATGGGAACAAGAAAGAACGACCCTAATCAAAAAAGAGTGCCATAAATACGATGAAGAATGGCGAATGATAACTGGCTGCATTATGAAGCCGCCGGTGATGATGGAATGGATCCCAAGCGGTATAATTCTCGGTCTGCGAATGGACGTAGCAGAGGAAAATCTTGTTGTAAGCATGGCAAAAGAAGCCGGAATCAAAAATATTTATAAATCCTACATAAATGCGCAAAACAAGTTGGATGCTTATCCTTTGAAATTGTAATCTTTCCAGCGGGTATGTGAATAGTTGAAATGAGGTGAAAGCAATGAGGAGAGAAGAATACGCTTGTCCTAATGGGTGTTCTCTTCCACCCAGAAAAAAGCAACTTAGGGAATATAGCAACGGTATATATGGGTTTGACTTTTATGATTTTACATTCTGTCCTTGTTGCGGCAGTTTAATGCCATATTCGCTAAAGAAGCTCAAAGGATTTTTTGAGGTATACAATATCCACGCAGCGTTATCGGATGCGGTGCAACTCATATATAAATCCGAGTTTGAGTCGGCAGCACGTGAAGCCTTCGTGGCTGTGGAAAATTATCTCAAAAAGAAGTCAGGCCTGGATTTGCATGGATTCGATCTGGCGACAAGAGCACTTTCTTTTGAAATAGACAAGCAAACCGGCGAAATAAAGAGGGCTCCCCTTATTGCAATCAATGATCTGAAAAACGAATCCCAGCGCAATGAACAGGACGGCATCAGGTATATGCTTATGGGCTTCTTTCAAGGGCCTCGTAATTTGTACCAGCACAATCACATTGGTTCCGGTGTAAGCAATTCTATTTCCGTGATTATCGAGAGATTTATCAAAAGATGCCCAAGCGTATTGATCGCTGGAGACCGGTACGCCTATTGAAGAAGCGTGCTCGTATGTTGAAGAAGAATCCATGATGTACTAAAAAGATAAAATCTGCCGTTGTGTGAACGGCTGAAATGAGGTGAGCCGCAATGAAGAAATGGGCAAAGAATCCTTGGGTTCTTGGAATTGGAACAACTGTAATAGGTGGCGTACTTCTTTCCTGAATTTTGAAATTAAAGTATGGTGATTGCTTATTGCTATTGCGATTATCGTAGTTGGATTGTTTGTGGTTGCAAAAATATCGGGTTCCCAGTCAAATAATATACCCCCACATTTTTACAATACACCAAGGATTACATGTTGGGTTATTCATGGGAGTGGACTTATTCTAAAATGTATGATGGGAAATACACCATTAGCAACCTGCATCTAGTTTGTACAAAGTGTGGTATGAGGCTCAAACAAGGTGGTCTGTATGGAACAGAAATGGAGTGCCTCCGCTGCAATACAACTCAAAATTGGGAAGATTCTGTTGCATATGATGCCCAGTTACTGATTGAGGATAATATTAGAAAGAATTACTCGCAAAACCAGTAACCGATATTACTAAAACATATTTAACTCATTTGATTGGAGGGAAAAACTATGATGCAAAATATAAATACGTATCTTGAAATGTTTGAGAAAAATATAGAAAATTAAAGTGGAAATAGTACTTTGGAAACTGGTAGGTGTTATAACTATAAAATATATACTAGATAAGAAATCGAAACTTCTCAGGAAAACTCGATTTTTTATATATAATTGCAACATGATATTAAAAATTGTGTAATTATACAGACTGTTGTAAACGTCAAATCACTTGCCCATACTAAAAGAAGGGAGTATATCGAGAAAAATTGAAAATATCTTCCTCCCATGATAATATAATGAATAGTTAGGAAGAATAACCGAAAACCGGAGGATTCATAGTGAAAGAATATTTTATCAGTGAAATTAATATAGAAAAGTTGTATCATTTATCAAATATAACGATTGAATTGGATACAACCAAGCGCCAGCATTTGTTGTTAACCGGAAAAAATGGTTCAGGAAAGACATCGTTACTGTTAAGATTAGTAAGATACCTGAAAGTACTTAAAGATGGACGTCTTATTCGATTAACCGGAACATGGCCGGAATGGGAAGAAAATGCGAAACGTAAGATGGAACATGCTTCAAGTGAGAATGAACGATTTAAAGCGGAACAGGATTACAGACAATGGTCGGATTTGATTCGTAAGTATAGCGATGGCATTAGGGTTGCATGGAATGATAATGATGGACTTGAAAGTGCATATCAAAAAGGAGAATTTATAACTGCGTATTTTCCGGCAGAACGGAAAGCACAATTTGCGAAACCGAATGGCGTGGAAAATATTAAGCTGTCTGAAGTATATGACACCACGGAGAACGCCGGAAATATTCTTCTTAAGTATATGGTTCACATGAAGACACAGCAATCTTTTGCAAGAAACGAAGGCGACCAGGAAATCGTAGGGAGGATTCAACAATGGTTTGACAGATTTGAATCTGCGCTGCAGGTTTTGCTGGACGAAAAATCGATTCATCTGGAATATGATTATAAAAATTATAATTTTAAAATCAGACAGGAAGGCCGGGAGCCTTTTGAATTCAGTGAACTGTCAGATGGCTATTCATCTGTAATCTATATTGTATCCGATTTGATTCTTCGAATGGATAAAAACTGGTTATTGGGTGAAGAAATCAGTCAGTATAATGCACAGGGAATTGTTCTGATTGATGAGTTGGAAACGCATCTTCATATTGAACTGCAGAAAAAAATTCTTCCATTCTTAACAGAATTTTTCCCGAATATTCAATTTATCGTGACAACACATTCGCCATATATTTTGAATTCTATTTCCAATGCGAAAGCATATGATCTGGAAAAGCATGTGGAACTGGAAAATCTGGCTGCTTTTTCATCAGATGAACTTGCGGAAGGTTACTTTGAGGCAGATGAATATTCAGATACATTAAAAGAGGAACTGGAGCGATATGCACAGTTGTGTTCTGGAAAAAACCTGACGGAAGAGGAGAGGGCTGAACGGGCAAAATTAAAAATAAAATTTAAAAATTTGTCAACAGATCTGTCAGGAGCTGCCAGAGAAAAGTTTGAGGATATCGAACGGAGAAGGGAAACGAATGATTAAGATTGAGAGGAAGGAAACCCCGCATACACAAGAGGCAATGGATGATTTGCAGGAAGCATGTGATACAGGTCGTTCGTATAATACGGAACATGTGAATCAGGCGTTACAGGAAGTATTCCATGGGAAATGTTATATTTGCGAAAACAAAGAGGCAACATCCTATCAAATTGAACATCTGATTCCGCACCGGGGCGATAAAAAATTGAAATATGACTGGAATAATCTGTTTTGGGTGTGTGCACATTGCAATAATATTAAGTCAGACAAATATGAACCAATATTGAACTGTACAACAGAGCCTGTAGAACACCTGATTGCTTTTCGGAAAACAGGTTATTTTGGAACGGATGAAAAACTGGAGTTTGTGCCGGTGAAGGATGATAATGTAGCGATCAGAAATACCATTTTGCTATTAAATGATGCGTACTATGGAACAACTCCTCAGAAGAAAATGGAAGCAAGGATTATACGCAGAACGTTGCGAAAAGATCTTTCAAAGTTCAAAGAATATGTAAGAGAGTATCAGGAAGCAGAGAATCAAGAAGAAAAAGAGGATATTGCGATGCTTCTGAAGAGGGAACTGAAAGACAGTTCTGCGTTTACGGCATTTAAGAGATGGCTGATATGGGATAATGAGGAAAAGTATGGGGAACTGGAGAAATTTATTCCTGAGAATCAGAAGAAAAATTTATTTGACATTTAAAGGTGGATGGCGCTAACCATCCACCGCTCTGGAAAACCAGAGAAACCTCGTCGGTCAAAGTATTTTTAATGTATGGTCTTGTCGACCAAAATACTTGTTGATTTGATTATACATGATTTTATGAAAAATCCACAGGAAAATAAAAGAAATTGGTGGAATGAATGCAAGATGAAAGTTGGATATGAATACATAAAAATTTGCACATCCGTCTTTCCAGTGCTATACTTATCTCAAACATATCACCACAGAAAGGGGCATAATCATGGAGACAGTATTACAATTTTTAAAAGACGCAGAGACATATTATCTGGCAACTGTAGAGGGTAATCAACCGAGAGTTCGTCCTTTTGGAACAGCTCATATTTTTGAGGGCAAGCTGTATATCCAGACCGGAAAAGTGAAAGATGTCTCAAAACAGTTACATGCCAATCCGAAAGCTGAGATCTGTGCTTTTAAGGGTGGTGAATGGATCCGTGTGGCTGGCGAACTGGTAGAGGATGATCGTGTGGAAGCAAGACAGTCCATGCTGGATGCATATCCGAGTTTGCAGAAAATGTATGCCGCAGATGATGGCAATACAGAAGTTTTTTATTTTAAGAATGCAACCGCAACGATTTCTGCATTTACGCATGAACCGGAAGTGATTACTTTTTAAAAAATAAAAAATTCTGGAAATTATATGAATACGGAATTGAGTAACGATGAGCCGGTAGCCGATGGTTATCGGCTCATTATGGGATTATGATATAAAGATATTGTGTGAGCTGGATAAAAGTTTTGTATAGAATAAAAAAGAAACGAGCAACCCGCTTGGATCCTAAGACCGTACACGACACAAAACCCATTTCTTAACTTCATTATAAAGTATTTCTATCAAAAGTCAATCAAAGATGTAAGAAATAAAGGAGAACAACCAATGAACAATCACGATAACAACCCCAAATACATCCAAATCCGAGGTGCCAGAGTCCACAACCTGAAGAACATAAACGTAGATATCCCCCTGCACCAGATCGTAGGCATCGCAGGTGTGTCCGGCTCCGGGAAGTCGTCGTTGGCGTTGGGGGTGTTGTATGCGGAGGGATCCAGGAGGTATCTGGAATCGCTTTCTACTTATACGCGAAGACGTATGACGGGTGCGGCGAAGGCACAGGTGGATGAAGTTTTGTATGTGCCGGCGGCGCTTGCGCTGCATCAGCGGCCGGGAATTCCGGGAATCCGGAGTACGTTTGGCACGGGAACGGAGCTTTTGAACAGTCTGCGGCTGATGTATTCGAGGCTGGCTTCGCATCGGTGTCCCAATGGGCATTATGTGGAGCCGACATTAAAAGTGGCAGCGGAGCAGGAGATTCTTTGCCCAATCTGTGGGGAGCAGGTGCAGCCGCCGAGTGCGGAAGAACTTGCGTTTAATTCTCAGGGTGCATGCCCGGAATGTGGTGGTACCGGGCGAGTACGGACGGTAAATATTGATTCTCTGGTACCTGATGATTCGATCAGTATCGATGACGGGGCGGTTGCACCGTGGAACAGTCTGATGTGGTCACTGATGACGGATGTATGTCGGGAAATGGGTGTGCACACGGATATTCCGTTTCGCGAGCTGACGGAGAAAGAAAAAGATATTGTTTATCACGGACCGGCGGAAAAGAAACATATTTTTTATAAAGCAAAGAATTCGAACCAGGCAGGAGAACTGGATTTTACCTATTATAATGCGGTGTATACGGTGGAAAATGCCCTTGCTAAAGTAAAAGATGAAAAGGGCATGAAACGTGTGGAAAAATTCCTGAAAGAAGAGATCTGCCCGCAGTGTCAGGGAAGCAGACTTTCCGAAAAAGCGAGAGCACCGAAACTTCGAGGCATCGGACTGGCGGAGGCGTGTCAGATGACTTTAAAAGATTTGGTTGTATGGGTTGCCGGTGTTCCGGATTCTCTGCCGGAGGAAATGCGTCCAATGGCAGAATCAATCTGCGAATCCTTTCAGACAGCTGCAAAAAGACTGATGGATCTGGGACTTTCTTACCTGTCTCTCGACAGAGCAGCTGCGACATTGTCTACCGGGGAGCGGCAACGGATGCAGCTGGCGAGAGCTGTAAGAAACCGTACGACAGGTGTATTGTACGTGTTGGACGAGCCTTCCATCGGATTACATCCTTCCAATATTAATGGATTGAATGCCGTGATGCATGATCTGATCGCGGATGGCAATTCGGTTCTTCTGGTCGATCACGATACGCAGATTTTGTCCGAAGCTGACTGGATCGTGGAGATGGGACCGGAGGCAGGAAATGGCGGTGGATATGTGATCGCAGAGGGAACGATTCCGGAGATTACAAGGAATCCGGCTTCTATGATTGGTCCGTTTTTAGCGCAGAAAACGAATTTGCCGGTACGGGAACAGACGCATGCTGAAAATATGTTTGATCTGGGAGTTATCCATCTTTCTACCAATGCGATCCATACGGTAAAACCTCTGGAAGTCGATATTCCAAAAGGCAGGCTGACCGTTGTGACCGGTGTGTCCGGCTCTGGCAAGACTACGATGGTGCTGGAAAGCCTGATTCCGGGACTGGAGGCAGCACTGAACGGAGAGACATTGCCGGAACACGTGAAAAATGTTTCTGCGGAGGGGATTTCCCATGTGAAACTGATCGATGCGTCACCGATTGGAATCAACATTCGTTCTACCGTGGCAACGTATGCCAATGTGCATGATGAACTTCGAAAGATTTACGCAAAAACTGACGATGCAAAAAGGATGAAATACAAGGCAAAGGATTTTTCCTATAATACCGGAAATCTCAGATGTCCGGCATGTGATGGAACAGGGCAGATCACACTGGATGTACAGTTTTTGCCGGATGTAGATGTGGTGTGTCCGGAATGTAAAGGATCTCGGTATGTGAAAGCGGCATGGCAGGTTTGCTATGAAAAGGAACCGGGGAAAAGGTATTCGCTGCCGCAGATGATGGCGATGGATGTAAACACAGCACTACAGGCGGCAGGAGACTGGAAAGTGGTGCGGCAGCGGCTGGAAGTACTGCGAGATCTTGGGCTTGGCTATCTGACCCTGGGAGAGGCGACACCGGGACTGTCCGGTGGGGAAGCACAGAGACTGAAACTTGCCAGTGAGATGGGGAAAGGGCAGTTTGATTCCGTTTTCGTGTTCGATGAACCGACGATTGGATTACATCCATTGGACGTAAAGACGCTGCTTCAGGTATTCCAGGCACTTGTGGATCAGGGGGCAACTGTGATTGTGATAGAACACGATCTGGATGTGATCCGAAACGCAGATTATATCATCGATATGGGTCCGGAAGGCGGCGAAGCAGGCGGAAGGATCGTTGCTGTGGGAACACCGGAGCAGGTCGCAGAAAATGAAAACAGTGTTACCGGGAAATTTATACGTTGAAGATAATTTATTTTCTCTCATTCCATCTTGCATCCCGCAGTATTCTCCGTTACAATAACACCAGAACACAAGTTTGCATCAGAAAGGACTGTGGATGTTATGGACATCAAGGATTTAATTATATATCGAAGAACGATCCCTGCGCGGAAAGCGATATATTCCTCGTTTCCGGAATCTCTGAATCCGAAGATCGTGGAGTTTTTGCGGGAACGGGGAATTGATCAGCTGTACTGTCATCAGGCGCAGATGTATGAGTTGGCGCGGGAAGGGAAGAACGTGGTGATTACCACTTCGACGGCTAGTGGAAAGACGCTGAGTTTTCTGCTTCCGGTGATACAGGAGATTCTGGAACATCCGACGGCGCGGGCAATCTTTATTTATCCGACGAAAGCACTTGCGGCGGATCAGTACCGGGCATTGCAGCCGTGGCTTTCTTTTTTCGGACCGGAGAAAATCAGTGCCGGAGTATATGACGGTGATACGCCGGTGAACGAGCGAAAACGGATCCGGGACCGGGCAAATATTATTCTGACGAATCCGGAGATGTTAAATGGCGCTATGCTGCCAAATCACAGCAAATACGGATTTGATTTTATCTTTTCGAACCTGAAATACGTGGTTCTCGACGAGATGCATACCTATCGTGGAGCCTTTGGATCCCATATGGCAAATGTTTTCCGGCGGCTTTCGAGGATTACAGAGTATTATCACGCAGTCCCTCATTTTCTATGTAGTTCGGCTACGATTGCCAATCCGGTGGAACTGGCGGAAAAAATCTGTGGACAACCATTTGCTTCGGTGACAAAAGACGGTTCGGCGTCATCCGAGCGGAATTATCTGCTGATACAGCCACCGAAAATAAGCGGAAAGGATCAGCAATATTACGGGCAGGAATCCATTGTGTCGGTGGCGGCACAGATGCTTCCACAGTTGATGGAACAGAGGGAAAGTTTTCTTGCATTTGCAAAATCAAGAAAAAATGTGGAAGTTGTGTTAAAAGAGACAAGAGACCGGCTGGATGCGGCGGATTTTCTTACTACAGTGACTTCGGATCAGATTTCCGGTTACCGGGGCGGTTATACGCCGATCGAGCGAAAGACCATCGAACAGCAGATGATCCGTGGGGATCTGCTGGGGCTGGTGAGTACGAATGCACTGGAGCTGGGAATTGATATCGGTTCTATCGGAGTGACGGTACTGATCGGTTATCCGGGAACCCGTTCTTCTTTCTGGCAGCAGACCGGGCGTGCGGGGCGAAGTAAGAAAAGCTGTACCAACTATCTGATCCTGGATCACCTTCCGATGGATCAGTATATCGGTCTGGAGCCTGGATGGCTTTTTGATGAGAGCAGTGAACATGCGGTGATTGATCCGGATAACCTGCTGATCGAACTGGCACATATCCGTGCGGCGGCAGCAGAACTCCCGCTGTCTCTGGATGACATTGCCCGCTTCCCGGATCTCGGAGAGACGATTCCGGTACTGATGAAGATGCAGGAAGTGCGAAGCCAGAACGGTCGGTTTGCATGGGCAGGCGGCGAGTATCCGGCGGGCGATTTCTCCATGCGAAATATTGATAAAAACAAATACACGCTGTTGAATCAGGAAACCGGAAAAACGATCACGGAGATGGATGAAAGTCAGGCGTTTCGGGAGATTCATGAAGGTGCGGTTTATATCCACGACGGGGAATCTTACCGGGTGGTGAAGATGGATCTGGAGAGCAAGATGGCGTATGCGATTCCATTTAACGGAAATTATTATACGGTTGCCGGAGGCGAGACGAATATTCATGTAATCCACAGCCAGAAGGAACAGCAGTGGAACCGGATTCGGGTGCAGTTTGGTGATGTGAATGTGGCGGATTATGTCTATATGTACAAAAAACTGCAGTTCCATAACCATCAGAACCTTGGAAATGAGGAACTTCGGACACCGCTGACGAAGGATTATGATACCGAAGGAACCTGGATGCATCTGCCGGAGAATCTGGTACGGGCGTATCGTGGTCTGCTGCAGGCGGATGATACGGGACGGCTGACCAGGAATAATCATTTTCAGGGCTTGTGTTTCGCTCTGAAAAATGCTGCGCAGATGGTGACGATGACAGAACAGGAGGATATCCATGTGATAACTTCCACAAATGCGCTGGAATTATCGGGTGAAACAGCGTCGGATGTATCCATTTATTTCTATGACGGCTATGTGGGCGGTCTTGGATTTTCCGAGAAAATCTATGATCTGATCCCGCAGGTGATCGAACAGGCGATTCGGATGGTGTCCGGCTGCAAATGCAAAGACGGATGTGCGGCATGTGTGGGGGATTATAAACTGGATCGCAAACTGATCCTGTGGGGATTGGAAAATCTGCGGGAAGCATCGGAGGTTCCCAAAGGTGAAAAAGTAGTTACCTGGGCAGAGTCCACCTGGAAAAGGAAAGAATTCCGACTGGAAACATTACCGGAAAAGTGGGATATCTTTTGCCGGAAAGCCAGAGAGAACGGAGAGCAGTACGCCGGATTTTTCCAGACTGTGCACCGGGTGAAAGTGAAGGATACCAGACTGATTCTTTCGGTAGACACACCATTTTTTGCACAGTGGGCGAATGAGCCGGAAAATAAACAGAGTCTGCGGAATCTGATCGGTTATTATACAGAACTTCCGGCAGGATTTCGGTTGGAAATCCGGGCGGAAAGACCGGAAAAGCGGGGAAATTTATCTGACATTACGGGTTCAGATACAAGAAAAGCGTGTACAGAAAGTCACGATACAGCCGGGCGGTCTGTAGAAGACTACGATAGAGAAGAACGGGAGAAACAGGAAAAGATTCTTCGCCGTTACCGGGCGATGGATATCAGGAGAGAGAAAAAAGATGATGGATCTGAATAAACTGAATCCCTACCAGAAAGAGGCAGTGCTTGATGAGAGTCCTGCCTGTCTGGTCAATGCAAATGTAGGAAGCGGGAAGACGACCGTGTTGACGGCAAAAGTTCGCTATCTTTGCGAACAAAAAGGAGTGGCTCCAAAGGATCTGATGGTGCTTACCTTTACCAATAAGGCAGCAAATGAAATCCGGGAGCGGTTGGAAAATCTGACCGGAAAAGAGGAAGATCTGTGGTTTGGCACGTTTCACAGTGTGGCACTTCGGATGTTACAGACGATTCTTCCGGTAGAGGAACTTGGATATACGAAAGAATTTCAGGTATGCATCCCCGAAGAAGAAATGCAGATGGCACAGCAACTGATCACGGAACAGAATCTTCAGATTAAATATAAGAACCGTTTAAAAAAGCGGCTGGATCAAAGCCGTCAGAAAAGTGGAAGAAAACCGAAAGATTACGGGGATGATTTTGAGCGGTTGTGTACTCTGTTGGAAGAAGAAAAAAAGAAACAGAATAAAATGACATACGAGGAGTTGATCTTACATACCGGACAGCTGCTTCAGAGCCACCCGGAGATTCCACGTCCGCTGTGGCTGATCATCGATGAAGTTCAGGACTGCGATCAGAGTCAGCTGGATCTTCTGGACAGTCTGATGGGAAAAGACAGTCATCTTTTTGCGGTTGGTGATCCGAATCAGGTGATCTATAGCTGGCGGGGAAGTGCTTTTCAGATTTTCTTCCAGCTGAAAAACCGCTATCAGGCGATGGAACTCAGCCTTCCGATCAATTATCGTTCCTCTGGGACGATTTTATCTGCAGCAAGACGATTTTTGCAGAATGGAAGTACGCTGGAAGGGGTAAAAAGCGAAGGCGGTAAAGTGCAGATCCGAAAACAGTATGATCCATTTCAGGAGGCGGAGGATCTGGCAGCCCGTATCCGGGAGCTTCATATGCAGGAGATTCCGTATCACGAGATTGGGATTCTGTATCGTTTGCAGAATCAGTCGGCACTACTGGAACAGGTACTTACCAGAAATGGGATTCCGGTGCATGTGGCAGTGAAAGAAAAAATGGAAGACATTCCGGTAGTGCAGTGGTTTTTCCATGTACTTCGGTTTTGCGTGAATCATTCGGATACCACGAGTGGTGTGGAAGCGTTGTGCAACAAAACGTATGGAGAGGGATGGACAACGAAAAAAGCATTACAGCAGATCCGACGCTGGGAGACGGATGGAACATTGCCGAAAAATTCTCCATTGTTTTCGGGGATGGTGAATGTTCAGGAAGATGTGTTTGTGACAGAAGAAACCGATCAATTGTGGGAAATGTTCTCACTGGATCGTTATCTGATGCCATCCAGAGTTGGTTATCAGGAAGATAAGGCGTGTATTCTGGGAATTTTTGATGCAATTCGGAACAAGGGGAATATCAGAGAATTTTTGAATGATGTGGCTCTCTATGGACTGCCTTGGATGCACAATTCAGGGAACCAGAAGACGGAGAATATAGTAACAGGGAATTACGTTACAGAAAAGCAAAGTATAGAAGATTTGACAGCAAAATATCCAATAAATACAGCGGGTTACAGTGCGAAAGGGCAAAAAGATAGTTCCAGAGAAGAAGAAATTGACGCTGTGCAGTTGATGACGCTTCATGCCTCAAAAGGATTGGAATTTACCTGTGTTTTCATCATCGGTGTGAATGATGGTCTGTTGCCTCTGCGTGGAACCAGTTTTGATCAGGAGGAAGAAGAACGACGTCTGTTCTTCGTGGGAATGACCCGCGCGAAGGAACAGTTGGAACTTTCCTATTACACCAGCCCGGACGGTTACGGAATCCTTCCGGGTCCCGGAAAATACCTGAAAATGTTTCCGAAAGACCTGATTGAAGGTCTGGATGAACCGAAATATGCAGAAGGAAGTGCGGCGGAACATTTGCAGGCGATGAAGCGGCAGATTTTGCAGGCAAGAGAAGAGCGGACGCTGCAAATGCCAGAAGAGGACTTTCGGACAATATCGCCTGAGATAGATGTTGAAAAACCAGACACGGATCCGTGCAGGCATGAGGAAAAAGAAGAAAACCCTGCGAAGAGTGCAACCAATCATACAGATGCAGATTCCGTAGCCAACCAGCCGCGCGTAGCACACGAAAAATACGGAGTCGGAACGGTAATCTCCGAAAATGAAGACACCATAATCATCCGCTTCGATGATTATGGAGAAAAAGAACTTCTGAAGATGTTTACGGTTTTACATCCGTTGTAGATGCTGAGAACCATTCAATATTTCTGTGAATCTGCCATAAAATGTAAAAAACAATCCATGGCCGGAGTATATTCTCCGGCTTTTTTATATGCAAATCCAATCCGGAGTACCGGTGATTCTTCCAACGGAACAGATATCACGCCCTCATGTTGAAACAGACGAAAATTGCTCTCTGCAAAAAGGCTGATACCTTCTCCGACAGCAACGGCACTGATTAAAGACTCTACGCGTGCAGTGCGAAGAATCGACGGATGAATACCTGCATTTTGAAAAATCTGCATACACAGCTGATAAATGGATGTGTATGGGTGCATCAGTAGAAAAGACTGATCGGTCAGTGCTGTAACAGAAAGCTTTTGTCGTGTTGCCAGTGGATGATCTGCCGGAAGCATGACACAGATCCGGTCGGTTGCAATAGGAAAAAAATGATAATGTTCCGTATCGATCATAGATTCTCTGGCAAGAATCATGGCAAATCGCTTCTTTTCGATGCCTTCCATTAATTCGCTTTCTTCCACCTCGGTAAGAGCAAGAGAAATCTCTGGGTGTTCTTTCTGAAACAGGCGGAAACTTCCGGTAAGATGATACTGAGAGAGTACAGGAAGCGTTCCCACAGATAATTGCTGTTCCTTGGCAGTCTGATACAGAGACATCCGGTAAAGCATCTGCCGGTATTGCCGGGAAAGTTCCATTGTCATTCGACACATTAAGAAACGGAATGAGGATTCTAAATAACTGACGGGTTCGGAGATCCATTAGTTTACCCGGCATAGCAAATATCGAACTGATATTCTACGGCAATATCTCGTGAAGTGTGTCAGCGAATTTTGAATAACCGACAACAATATCAATAATTTCTCTGATAATCACAAATTTTCCCGTGACAAGTCATATATTTTAACGTATAGTAATAGATAGAAAACAAATGCAACCGACGATGGAAAACTTTTGGGACGCCCTTTTCCATCGTCGGTTGTATTATGAAAGAGAAGGAGAAAAAGATGTATACACTATTACTACTGTTGATTTATCTGGCATTTATCAGTCTCGGACTGCCAGATTCCCTTCTGGGTTCTGCCTGGCCGGTGATGCACAAGGCTTTTCAGGTTCCGCTGTCTTATGCGGGTCTGGTAACTATGATTATTTCCGGAGGAACCATCTGTTCCAGTTTGATGTCTGAGCGTCTGACAAAGAAATTCGGTACACAGATTGTAACTGTGTTCAGCGTGATGCTTACTGCAATCGCATTATTCGGATTTTCTACGGCTAGCGCCTTCTGGATGCTCTGTCTATGGGCCGTTCCCTATGGACTGGGTGCGGGAGCGATTGATGCTGCACTGAACAACTATGTAGCGCTTCATTATAATTCCAGGCATATGAGCTGGTTGCATTGTTTCTGGGGACTGGGAACCATTATCAGTCCGTATGTGATGAGTTATGCACTGACCACATCGGTGTGGCAGAACGGATATCGCATGGTATCTTTTATCCAGATCGCAATAACATTGATTCTTTTCGTGACACTGCCGATATGGAAGGTGAATAAAAAAGAAACTGCGCAGGAAGAAAAAGCAGAAGAAGAGATGGTAGGCATCAAAGGTGCACTGAAGATCAAAGGCGTTCCGAATCTTCTTCTTGGATTTTTCTCCTATTGTGCACTGGAATCAGCAGTGATTCTGTGGGGAAGCAGCTATCTGGTAGGAGCAAAGGGAATTTCTGCGGAACGTGCAGCAGCCTTTGCGTCCCTGTTTTGCATCGGTATCACACTTGGAAGATTTCTGGCAGGTTTTATTACAGAAAAAATGGGAGACCACAAGATGATTCGTCTGGGCATCGCTATCATTCTTGTTGGATGTATCGGTATGTTGTTACCGGTATCCATCGATGAATTTGCACTGTTTGGTCTGGTTATTATGGGACTTGGCTGTGCACCGATTTATCCATCTATCATCCATGCAACACCGTCCAATTTCGGAGAGAAGAACTCCCAGGCGATCATCGGTATCCAGATGGCAAGTGCTTATGTGGGATCTACTTTTATGCCGCCGCTGTTCGGACTGATCGCAAACCATATTTCTGTCGGTTTACTTCCGGTTTATGTATTGTTCTTCCTGATTCTGATGTTCTTTATGCTGGAAAAGACATTTAAACTGGTGAAATAGTAATAATCAAACAGCTTCCGGGTTACGTGTCAGTTTCCTGAAAGCTGTTTTTGATTTGCATAATTTTATTTGTAATAGAAAAGGATATAACTATGTATAAAGAAAACAAGGATATAACATTACAATATTATAATCAAAATGCCGGTTCTTTTGTCAGCGGTACAGTTCACGCAGATCTGACAGATACACTGAATCGGTTTTTAAGCAGACTGGAACCGGGAGCGGCAATTCTTGATTTTGGCTGCGGTTCCGGCAGAGATACCAAATATTTTCTGGGACATGGATATCAGGTGGAGGCCATAGACGGATCCGAAGAACTGTGTAAAATCGCCAGTGCCTATACAGGAATTCCGGTACGACAGATGTATTTTCAGGATCTGGATGTCCGGGAGCAGTATGACGGTATCTGGGCGTGTTCTTCGATTCTGCATCTGGAACAAACAGAATTAAGATCTGTGCTGAAAAAAATGGCGGATGCCCTGCGTCCCGATGGATGGATCTACACTTCTTTCAAATATGGAGAGTTTGAAGGAATGCGAAACGGCAGATATTTCACGGATTTCACCTGGAACAGTTTCCAGAGATTCATCCGTGATACCGAGTCACTTTCCATAGAAGAATCCTGGGTGACCGGTGATGTGCGTCCGGGAAGGGAAGAAGAAAAGTGGCTGAATCTGCTGTTGCAGAAGCGATAATAGAGAATGGCACAAAAACCATCCGTTGTATCAGTGAAATCCTTATTTATTCCGTGCAATTTCAATAAAATCCCTGGCGTATTTGGGAAGATAAGTTCCCCTGCGAAAAGCGATGCTCAGTGTTGTAAAGATTCCTTTTTCACCGACAGAAAAGCAAGCCGGTTTTCTGGAAAAATCCATATTTTGTAAATATGTTTCCGGCGTAAAACACATGCCTATTCCCTGCATACAAAGTTTTACACAGGTCTCCGTGTTCCGGCTTCGAACCGGTACACGGGGCTGGACACCGGCGCGATTCAGGGCTTCAAGAACCAGTTTTCCGGTGGTCTGTTCCGGAAAATGGAGAATAAAAGGTTCGCTGGCAAGCGTGGACAGATCGATTCTCGGATACCGGTCGGAGGGAGACGGATATCCGGAAGATGCCAACGGATGATCCGGTGGCATAACCAGAAGAATCCTTGAGATGATATCTGCGGCAAAAGATGCACCCATTGATATTTTCTACGGGATTCCGAGCAGCGTTCCATCGACCAGTGAAAAACTGGAAACCACCGGCGGTGTGATTGATTTTGAGGCGATGAAGCATCTGCTTGGTGAAAAAGATGTGGTCTGCGTTGGCGAGATTATGAATTATCGGGAAATTATCCGAGAAAATCATCTGGAGATCTCAAAATTTCTGGATTATCTGCGGCAGGAACATCCGGGATATGTGATTGAAGGACATTGTCCGTCTCTGGTGGATCTGGATCTTGCAAAATTCCTGTATCTTGGCATTAATGGAGATCATACAGAACATACCCTGGAAGAGGTAAAACAGCGGATCGAAAATGGAATGTTCTTTGAGATCCAGGATAAGATGTTGAAGCCGGAAGTGTTATCGTATATCTGTGAAAATCATTTATTTGAATATTGTTCTTTTGTGACAGATGATACGATGGCAGATGTTTTATATGAACAGGGGCATCTGAATACTGTAGTACAAAAGGCGATAGAGATGGGCTTTCCAAAGGAACAGGCGATTTACTGCGCGACCTATACACCGTGTCAGAGAATGCATTTTTATGACCGGGGTGTGATTGCTCCGGGAAAACTGGCAGATTTTATCCTTCTGAAGGATCCGGCAAAATTACTGGAGCCTGAAACGGTGTTTAAAAATGGAATTTCCATCTATAAAAAAGAGGACAGACAGGCATTCCCCGTAGAACCATATGCATTCCCGGAAGATTTTTATCACAGTGTTTCCATTCCGGAAGTAACACTTTCGGATTTTGATGTTAAAGTTCCGGTCGAAGAAGGGGAAGTAACGGTCCGTGCGATGGAAGTACATCCGGATCGCACCCAGACCACAGAGAAACTGGTAACCATGCAGGTAAAAGAGCACAAGATCTGCTGGCAGGAAAGCGGATGTCTGCTGGCGATGGTACTGGAGCGGCATGGAAAAAATGGAAATATCGGTTATGGATTTCTGACAGGTTCGTGTCAGAGAGAGGGAACCGTAGCAACTACATTTTTTCATGATCACCACAATCTGTTTGTTGCGGGAAATGATCCGGAGGATATGTTGTTCGCCGTACAGAGAATCGGAGAATTGCAGGGCGGTTTTCTTACAGTAAAAGATGGGCAGATTCTCTCGGAACTTGCATTACCTGTCTGTGGAATTCTTTCGGAGGCATCCATTGAAGCAACAGGAAGCGCGCTGAAAGAAGTGCGGGAAAGTCTGATCACTCTGGGATATGAACATCACAATCCGATCATGTCTGTGGGAACGCTTGGACTCCCTGTAAGTCCTGCATTAAAACTGACCGATCATGGATTGATCGACGTAAAAAGAGGAGAAATTGTGCCTCTGGTGTTATCCTGTTCTTGATTTTTTTACAGGATTTGCTATATACTGTTTCATAGTTCATCGGAGGGTGATTTGTTGCATTGCATATCTGGGATCATTTCAAAAAAACGGATCCCGGATTCATTGGAAGCAAAAGCCGGATAAGATGTCAGGTTGAAATACCTGCCTCTTATCCGGCTTTTTCCATGGAGATCTTCTGGCGGGTATCCTTTCTTCCGATTCCGAGGTGATCCTGGCAACGGCAGATTATCTGAAAGCATATGCGATTGACTGTATTTTTACGGCGGTATTCTTCTGTTACATCGGTTTCTACAATGGTATCGGCATGACCAGGTTCGTCATAATTCAGGAAATATATGAAACGTTAAAGAAAATTTTGTACCATTGATTTTTTTAAATTAATATTGTATTATATCTGTAACAGGACTCCCCACACCTCTCACGCAAGTGATGTGTCCCATGGGGAGATATTTTGTATTATGGAGGAGTAGTATGGTAAAACCAATTATGAGAGATATCTTTTTTCTGAACCAGCCATCTGAGCCGGCAACTGAGTCGGACCGGAAGACAGGGATGGATCTGCTGGATACTTTGAAGGCACATGAAGAAGAGTGTGTTGGTATGGCGGCGAATATGATCGGGGTACGGAAAAATATCATTGCCGTGCACATGGGATTTATGAATGTTTTGATGTATAATCCGAAGATCATCAAAAAGTCCGGGGCGTATGAGACGGAAGAAGGGTGTCTTTCTCTGGCAGGGGTGAGAAAATGCATGCGGTATCAGGAGATTGAAGTGCAGTATCAGGATGTTAATTTCAAACAGCAGCGACAGACGTATTCCGGCTGGATCGCGCAGATCATACAACATGAAATAGATCATTGCCGCGGAATATTGATATAAATAAAAAGACTAAAATCTGTACCATATACATGGTAAAAGAGTAATTACGTTTCCAGCTATGTGAAAAATCTGATTTTTCATATGAGCATTAAAGTGAAATTAACTAATGGATTAAAACGGGTACTTGTGAAAGTATGGAACAGTTACAAAATCAAAATAAATGAATGATAGTAGAAAAGGAAAAAACAAACATGAAAAAAGGAAATGGAATTGCATTACTCCCTATCGGCGTGTTCCTGGTATTGTATCTGGGACTTGGAATTTTGTTTGAATATGTGTTAAAGATTCCGATGGGATTTTATAACGTGCCGATCGTCGTAGCTTTCCTGGCGGCGATTTTGGTGGCGTGTGTACAGAATCGGAAAGTAAATTTTGATAAAAAACTGGAGCTGATGGCGCAGGGTGTGGGCGATAAGAATATCATTACGATGTTATTGATCTTTCTGACCGCCGGCTGCTTTGTCGGCGTTGTCGGAAGAAGCAGTGCGGAGAGTGTGGCCTATTTTATGCTGGCGCTGATTCCGGCGCGGTTTTCGGTTGCAGTGCTGTTCGTAGTGGCCTGTTTCGTGTCGGTGGCAATGGGAACCTCCGTGGGAACGATCACCTTGCTGACACCGATCGCAGTTGCGGTATCTGCTGCATCCGGGTTTGATCTTCCGTTTTGTGTCGGAGCGGTCATGGGTGGTGCAATGTTCGGGGACAATCTTTCCTTTATTTCCGATACAACAATCGCAGCCTGTAACGGACAGGGCTGCGAGATGAAAGATAAATTCCGGGAAAACTTCTGGATCGCATTTCCGGCGGCGGTGATCACACTGGTTCTGATTCTGGTTCTGTCTTTTCAGACAGAGATTCACGGAAGAGTCGATCAGTCGTACCATCTGCTGCAGGTACTTCCCTATGTGCTGGTTCTGATCGGTGGAATCATCGGTATCAATGTGTTTGTCGTTCTCCTTACCGGTATCGCCTCCGGTGCCCTGATCATGCTGCTTGGCGGACATACTACACCGACCGATCTGCTGGCAAATATGGGTTCCGGCGTCTCGGGTATGTTTGAGACCTGTATGGTGGCGATCCTTGTTGCAGCCATGTGTGCGCTGATCCGGGAATATGGCGGATTTGATGCGTTGCTCGGCTGGATCCACCGGATCTTTAAGGGAAAACGTGGCGGGCAGCTGGGTATGGGACTGCTAGTCGGAGCGATGGACATTACAACTGCCAACAATACTGTTGCAATCGTAATGGCGAATCCGATTGCAAAAGAAATGGCCCAGGAATACCGCGTGACACCGAAGAAAACAGCTTCGTTACTGGATACTTTTTCCTGTATCTTCCAGGGAGTCATCCCTTACGGTGCACAGATGCTGGTAGCCATCTCGGCGGCACATGAACTTGGATACGAGATTTCCGCCTTCCAGATCATGCCACGGCTGTTTTATCCGATGTTTCTGCTTCTGTGTTCTTTGATCGCTATCTTTGGAGTCGAGAAAAAACAGAGGTAACATCCGATATAACCGGCAGAGCATCGGAAAGTGGGCAGCACAAAAAAGTTGCGCTTGCAAAATAAGAAGAGTGACAGAAAACGCATTTCACGCATATGGTAAATCAGATAGATAGCTGGGTATCGTCTCACAGATGCGGTGGGACATATCAGGAAGCGGGGAATGCGATATGAGTAACAAAACATATGATCGTTTAAAATGGCTCGCCATGTATTTTCTGCCGGCTCTGGGAACATTATATTTTGCACTGGCTGGCATCTGGGGACTTCCCTATGGAGAACAGCTGGTGGGAACCATCACGGCAATCGATACGTTTCTCGGTGTGATTCTAGGAATCAGCAAATCAAAATATAACAAATGCAGTCACTAACAACTTCATACTAGAGCGTGTCTGAAAACACGGGAACTCTTGCAGGCGAACAGAGCTGGCAGGAGTTCTTTTTATGCTACGATGTATCTGAAAAAGCTGGCAGTCACTGGTTTCTCAGTCAAATCAACGATCTTCATATTCCTTTTCGTGCAGGTTTGTAGTAAAATATAAGAACGATTGTCAATGCAAACTGGTATATTTGAGACTACAGGAAAAGAACAGACAAGGAGTATAAAGAATGATACAGGCAGTAATTTTTGATATGGATGGAACACTGATTGACACAGAAAAATATTACCGGATCTGCTGGCCACAGGCACTGGCGCATTTTGGTTATACGATGAGTGATGAGCAGGCACTTTCCATGCGTTCGCTGGGACAGCCATATGCGCCGGAGCATCTGAAAGAAATGTTTCAGGATCCCGATCTGGACTATCCGGCGATTCGTGTATATCGGAAACAGCTGATGGAAGAATATCTGGAACGGGATGGAATCCAGATCAAACCGGGAGCTGTAGAACTTCTTGAATATCTGAAAGAAAAGAAGATCCAGCGTGCGATCGCTACGGCAACTGATACGGAACGCGCGGCACGATATCTGAAACAGATCGGACTGTACGAGTACTTTGACCGGATCATCTGTGCAAATATGGTCAAGTGCGGAAAACCGTCACCGGATATTTATATCTATGCCTGCCAACAGCTGGGACTAGATCCGTCTGCATGCATGGCGGTAGAGGATTCACCGAACGGAGTGATCAGTGCGTACCGTGCAGGCTGTCAGGTTGTCATGGTACCGGATCAGACAAAACCAGACGCGGAACTTCAGAACATGTTAACCGCATGTGTGGATTCGCTGGATCAGATGAAAGCACTGTTTCAATAAAGGCAATAACACACTAATGTAAATGTAATACAGAAAATACGAGAGATTTGCGGGGGATGGGCACTGTCGTATGTGAAAAAATATAAAAATATGGAGAAGAGCTATGGCAGAAAAAATGGAAAAGGATGCAGCAGAACTTCCCGGTATCAGCAGAGAAGCAGAAGAACACCAGCTGGCATATGTGATCGGGGTTGCCCAGGAGCATCTGATACAGGCGCGTAAAGCCATCCGGGAGGCAAATGAGGATCTTGCCGATCTGATGGAAGTCTACGATGCAAAGGATAAAGAAGGTCTGACACTCTGGAACAATGCTACGGCGCGTCTGAAAGAATATAAACAGAATATGGTGCGCCTGGAAAAAGCCAGAAAGAAACCGTATTTTGGCAGAATTGATTTTCTTGCAGAAGAAAAGCAACAAAAAGAAGCGTATTATATCGGTCGTGTTGGAATCTCCGGGGATGATGCGCAGCCGTTAGTATTGGACTGGCGTGCATCGATTGCTTCTGTTTATTATGAAAACGGTCTTGGTCCCTGTTCGTATACCGTTCTTTCCGAGGGGACGCATACGATCGATCTGGAAAGGAAACGGACGTATGAGATTGAAAATGACCGGTTGAAAGACTATTTTGACTCGGATGTGGTGGCAAATGATGAACTTCTGACCAAATACCTTGCCAAAAGCAAAAAAAACGTACTTGGAGAGATCATTGCAACCATTCAGAAAGAACAGAATCTGCTGATCCGTCGCTCCCCCAGGACTAATCTGATTGTTCAGGGTGTGGCGGGTTCCGGAAAGACCACAGTGGCGATGCACCGGATTTCCTATATTCTTTATAATTACAAAGAGGATTTCCGCCCGGAAGATTTTTATATTATCGGAAGCAATAAGATTTTGCTGAATTATATCACCGGTGTTCTGCCGGAGCTGGATGTATACGGGATTCGTCAGATGACGATGGAAGAGTTGTTTATCCGCCTTCTGTATGAGGAATGGAATGGAAAAATATACAGAGTTCATCCGGTATCTCAGGAGGCTTGGCAGGAACAGAAAGGAAGTACTGCCTGGTTTGAAAAACTGGAAGCGTACTGTCAGGCATACGAAAATCAGGAGATTCCACAGGAGGCGATCGTGATGGAAAAAACGGGTGTGCGTCTGATGCGTCCTGCGATGATCCGGGAGTATCTGCGTGACAATCCGCTCCTTTCGATGGAAAGCAAGATCCTGATGCTGAATAAAATGCTGTATGCCCGCTATGAAAATGTGATCACGGGAAAAGTGATCTCTTTCACAGAAAAAGAGCGGAAAATACTGGACAAAAAATACAGCACTTACTTTGGCAACGGAAAATGGAATGGTTCCGTGCGAACTTTTTATCAGGATTTTCTCCGTGCACAGCAGCAAGAGGGAATTCCTATCGAAATACCAGATACATCGTTTGATGTGTACGACCTTGCGGCGATGGCATATATCTATAAACGGATCAAGGAAACCGATCCGGTGAGGGAAGCAAGCCATGTGGTCATCGATGAAGCACAGGACTTTGGTATGATGGTATATCGCTGCCTGCACTACTGTATGCGGGGATGCACCTATACTGTTATGGGAGATACTTCTCAGAATATCCATTTTGGACAGGGGTTAAATGACTGGGAAGAACTTCGCAGACTGATCCTGCGGGGAACATACGATGCATTCGGACTGCTTCGGAAAAGCTATCGAAACACGGTGGAAATCTCAGAATTTGCCACGGAGATCCTTCGGCATGGAGATTTCCCGATCTATCCGGTGGAACCGATCATTCGCCACGGAAAGCAGGTGAAGGTGCAAGCCAGTGCAGGTACAGTTTCTATGAAAGATGCAGCAGCAAACCAGATTCAGGAATGGCAAAAAAACGGATACGAAACGATCGCTGTAATCTGCCGCGATGAGACGGAAGCCAAAGAGGTGTCGGATCTGTTACAGGATACTCCGAATCTGATGAGCTACACACCGGAACGCAGTCAGTTCGGAGAGGGAATCATGATTCTCCCGGTGGTGTATACCAAGGGGCTGGAATTTGACGCGGTACTTCTGTGGAATCCGACAAAAGAACAATATCCACAGGATAACGGGCATATCAAACTGTTGTATGTTGCCGCTACCCGTGCGCTCCATGAACTGACCGTACTGTATCAGGATACTCTTACGGATATTATTGTAACCGAAGTGCCGAAAGAAAAACATATGCAGGAATTCCAGACTGAAAGTCTGCAAAAAGCGAAAGAATACGCAAAACCGGTACACACACAGAAAGAGATCGAACAGCAGCGAAGAGAAGAGGGTGACAGGGAACGGCAGGCAAGAGGCTATCTGGGTCCTCGAAAGATCCAGTTGAAAAAGGAACAGAAAATTGCCGGAGCAGAGACACCGGTGCTAATTCCAAAACCGTTTGAAGTACATCAGGCACTGATTCCCAAAAACAGAAATCAGTTAAAAAAATCAACGGATAAGAGATTAAAATCTTCCGCCATCGACGGACTGGTGAATCCATCCCCGTATACATATGGAACCTTCCCACCGGAGAGTCATCTTCAGGTCAAAGGACATTCCAGAGGGAATTATTCTGTAAAATGGGTGAAAAAGACAAAGCAGTATCTGGAGATCGCCAGTGCAGCCGGACTTCTTCGGCTGACACCGATCACACCGTCGACGATCCGTATCAGCTTTGTAAAAGGTGTCACCGGCACGATCCAGGATACGAACTGGAAAGCACAGGCAGATACCGCAGTAACATGGGGCGCAAAAGAGTCCCGTTCTGAAGTACAGCTTCTGACTGATCGTATCCTGATTCGGGTGGAAAAAGCCAATGGTGCTGTGCAGTTTTTAAGCAGAGACGGTAAAAAACTGCTTACGGAAAATCCTTCGGAACCTCGATTGCTTCTGGACAGTCAGACCTGGAACTTTTTCGCCTGGGATAAAAATGAGCGCCTGAAATCCAAAGGTGTTCTTGCAGATGATTTTATGGATCTGAGTACGAAAGCGCGGTATATCTCTTTTGGACAGAAAAAACTTCGGATGCCACTGGTACTGTCCAATAAGGGATATGCCATCGGTGTTGCGGAGGGAAGTACCGTATTATTCTGTAACGTGAGAACCTATGGACAATATATTTATACCCAGGGAACCGGTCAAATCGATTATTATTTTATCTACGATGAAAATCAGGAGAGAAACATCGAGCAATACCGCAATCTCCCGGTGTAGTTTCTTTCCCAGCCGTTTTGAATTCATGTACAGAAAACTAATTTTCTGAAACTGTCAGATTTATCTTTTATCAGATCAGAGTCTATAGTATAATAACCATAAATGGCCATATTTCTCAAAACATAATTGAGAAATCTACATAATAACTGATTTTTATACAAGATGAAGTACAATGGAGGTTATGAACATGAGAATCTATGTAGATGTGAATGCTGTACGTAACGGAAACGGAACCGAACAAACTCCTTTTCGAAAAATCAATGATGCTGCAAAGATCGCACAACCGGGTGATGAGGTTTTAGTGTTCCCGGGAACTTACCGTGAATATGTAGATCCAATCTATGCCGGACGTGAAGATGCCCGGATCACTTATCGCAGTGTAAAGCCACTGGGTGCTGTGATTACCGGTGCGGAGGAGATTAAAACCTGGACACCGTATCAGGACAACACCTGGGTATGTCGTGTGGCAAATAGTGTGTTCGGTTCTTATAACCCATATACGACTGCAGTATATGGTGACTGGTATTTTGCAAAGGCAGACAAACATACCGGCTGCGTATATCTGAACGGTCGCGCCATGTATGAGGCAGTAACTTTGGATGAGTGTCTTCGCGGAGAAGTGTATCCATGCAGCTGGGTTCCGGAAGATTCTGTCTACAAATGGTATGCCGAACAGGATTCCAAAACGGATGAAACAATCATTTACGCCAATTTCCAGGGAAAAGATCCGAACGCGGAAAATGTGGAAATCAATGTGCGTCGTGAATGCTTCTTCCCTTCCAAAACAGGAGTAAGTTATATTACTGTCAGCGGCTTTACCATCTGCAAGGCCGCAACCACCTGGGCACCGCCGGCAGCATTTCAGGACGGTATGATCGGTCCACACTGGAGCAAGGGATGGATCATCGAGGACTGCGATATCTCCAACAGCAAATGCGCAGGTATTTCCGTAGGTAAATATCTGGATCCGGATAACGATCATTATTTTACATATAAGTATGTCAAGAGTCCGACACAGATGGAACGTGATGCCGTATGCCGCGGACAGTATCATGGCTGGCTGAAAGAAAAGGTAGGAAGTCATATTATCCGCAGAAATAATATTCATCACTGTGAACAGGGCGGTATCATCGGTCGTATGGGCGGTGTGTTCAGTGTGATCGAAGACAACCATATTCATCACATCAACAACATGATGGAACAGGGCGGTGCAGAGATTGCAGGTATCAAGATGCATGCAGCGATTGATGTTCTGTATCAGCGTAATCATATTCATCACTGTACCATGGGTATCTGGTGTGACTGGGAAGCACAGGGAACACGGATCACGCAGAATCTGCTTCATGACAACCAGCGTCCGTCCTTTGCAAAAAATCTGAAGGGCGGTATGATGTCTCAGGATCTGTTTGTGGAAGTGGGACATGGACCGACACTGATCGACAACAATATTCTTCTGTCTGATGCTGCCCTTCGTTTCGCAACACAGGGTGTAGCAATGGTACATAACCTGATCTGTGGTTCTCTGACCTGTGTTGGTGAAGGAACCGGCTGGAGATATACACCGTATCATATTCCGCACCGTACAGAGGTGATGGGATTCATGACGATTCTTCACGGGGATGACCGTTTCTATAACAATATTTTTGTACAGAAATGGCCGAAAGAAGATGTGATTACCCCTCACGATTCCGATGATGGATATGACACGGAAAATCGTCTGGCTGGTACCTGGACATTCGACGAGTATCCGACATATGAGGAATGGATCTCACAGTTTGACTTTACAAAACCGGTGGATATGGTAAAACTGGAACCGGTACACTTTGGTCATCTGCCGGTATGGAGCGAGGGCAATGTGTATCTCGGAGGAGCAAAAGCATGGAAAAAGGAAAGAAATGGTCTGACCGCAGCAGAGAACAGGGAGGATGTGAAGGTTGAACTGGTGGAAAAAGAAGACGGATATCATCTGGAAACCAATATCTATGAGTTCCTGAAGGGCTTTACCGGAAGAATGATCAACACTGAAGTGCTTGGAAATGCCTTCGAACCGGAACAGCCGTTCGAAAATGCAGATGGAACACCGATCCGGTTTGACGAAGATTATTTCGGAAATCACCGCGGTGTGGCAACTGTGCCCGGACCATTTGCCGAAGCAGAAGATGCTGAAAAAATGCTTTATGTAAAATAGCAAATATTTCTACGATTAAGAACTGTACAGAATCCTGGAAAATATTTTCCGGGATTTCTGTACTTTTTTTATTTTGTATCGTATTACTATTGACATTTCATACCGTATAGGTTATCATATGAATATCACATACGGTATTGATAAAACATGAAAGGAAAGTGAAAAAATGGATTATATCATTATGGAAAACGGAGAAAAAATTCTTTTGGAAACTCAGCAGAAAGTGACGATTCAGCGAACCGTCGACATTTACAAACAGTACCGCAAAGAACTGGGACTGACGCAGAGTGAACTTGGAAAGCGTGCCGGTATCTCTCAGCCGAACATCACCCGTTTTGAGAGCGGAAATTACAACCCCAGTCTGGAATTCCTGGTAAAGATTGCCGGAGCCATGGGTAAAAAAGTGAAAGTTACTCTGGAAGATTAATCAGGGGGCAGTAGCAATGGTAGAAGATATTTTGAAGAAAGACGGACTGTCTTTTGCCCTGCTGCGAAAGTTGTCCTTTCGAACCAGACTGGAAGAGAACCTGGCTCAGGCAATCAGCTGTCTGGATGAAGCGTTTCTTACAGAAGAACTGAAAAATATCGTCATCTGGTATGATTCCAGTGATATTTTATCCGGACTTCCGATTGATTACCGCATCAAAAGTCTTCAGGCGATCCTGCGGAAATATCAACGGGCATCCGGGGAAAGCCGGGTAGAGCGGGTATTTAACGATATCCTCGGTTTTCGGACATTATGTGATAATTACGAGGAAATTTTACGTCTGAGAGAAGCAAAGAATATTTCCGTTGCAGACATGTCCAACGGGAAAACACACGATGACGGATACCGCGGTGTGTATATCTATTATCAGTATGGCCACCGACATTACCCGATCGAGATTCAATATAATACCTACTATGACCGTCAGATGAACAACTGGCTGCATAAATATGTATGGAGTAAACATCATCCGGCAAATGTAGGAATCACCCTGCGAAGAGAGTACGAGAGAGGAAGAATCCGAACAGAATGTGAATGTGAGGAGGTGCTTCGGGATGTGTTATCTGATTGCAAAAAATAATCAGGGTGGGAGCAGTCTGGCAATCCAAATGATGCATGGAAAAGAACTGGCAAAATTAAAGCAGAAACTTCTCTCGGATCTTCCCGGTGAAGAAATACAGCTGCTTACTGTCAGCCGTCCATCTGCATATACGGAGTATGAACCGTTTTGCTTTATGGATACGCCGGATCATTTTGCACAGGAAGTGAAAAACAGTTTTTCCTGATATATATACCCACAAAGGTATTGTGTGAAAAAGCTTCTGTTTTTGAAGCGATTTCGTGTTATAATGCATTTATGCGTGAAATCATTTCAAAAATATTTTTAAGAAATCTATGAATTACAAATGGTGTGTTTCAGGCGCAGTGCACACCGGACAGGGAGAAAGAAATATGGACTATATAGCAAGAGAAGATGCACTGGCATTATTAAAAAGATACAATCAGGATCCGTTTCATCTGCAGCATGCATTTACCGTGGAAGCTGTAATGAAATGGTATGCTAACGAACTTGGATACGCTGAAGACGCAGAATACTGGGGTATCGTAGGACTTCTGCATGATATTGATTTTGAACAGTATCCGGAAGAGCACTGCCTGAAAGCACCGGAACTTTTAAGAGAGGGAGGCGTTGGTGAAGATATCATCCACAGTGTAGTCTCCCATGGATATGGTATCACGATCGGATGCGGTGTTACTCTTGATGTAGCACCGGAACATGAGATGGAAAAAGTATTGTTTGCAGCCGATGAACTGACCGGACTGATCTGGGCGGCAGCGCTGATGCGTCCTTCCAAAAGTACAAAAGACATGGAACTGAAATCCTTAAAGAAAAAATACAAAAGCAAAGGATTCGCTGCAGGATGCTCCAGAGAAGTCATCCAGCACGGAGCCGATCAGCTCGGCTGGGAACTGGAAAAACTGCTGACGATGACAATGGAAGCAATGAAAGCAACCGAAGATACGATTAATGCGGAGTGTGAATCTCTGTAAAACAAATCGAGATACTTAATCCGAAAGTGAATCGGCTATTTGACAACCGGTTTACTTTCGGATATTTTTATAATTCCTGTGACCGCGGTTTCCTTAAGAATTCGTGAATTCTTGTGGGTTATACTTGCGAAAAACAGCGTATACTGATATAGTACAAAAAACAACAGTTCCAAAGAGGAGAGCAGACAATATGAAAAAAGGAAAAATCAAAGCGCTTCTAGTGCTGCTGGTGATCGTTCTTGCGGGGATTTATTATTATGTAACAATCCCGGCGATCAACATTCATTCTACGGGAATCTGGATTTTTATCCTGTTTGTACTCGTATTGATTCTGGCAGCTTATGCAGCTAAAAAGAAGTTTACCAGCATCCGTGAGGTGAAAAGCAGCAAGTTTCTGAAAATCGGAGGCATCGTACTGATGGCTGTACTGCTTGTATTTGCAGCAGGAAGCATCTTATCTTCCCCCATCGTAAACGCAAAACAGTATCGAAATCTGTTGACCATCGAGGAACGCGACTTTTCGGAAGATATCCAGCCGGTGAATTTCAGTCAGATTCCGTTGCTTGACAAAGACAGTGCGATGATTCTTGGAAACCGAAAAATGGGAAGTATGGTAGATATGGTTTCTCAGTTTGAGGTCAGCGATCTGTATTCGCAGATCAATTATCAGGAAAAACCGGTTCGCGTGACTCCACTGGTCTACGCAAGCCCGATCAAATGGCTGACCAACCAGTCGCAGGGAATCCCGGCGTATATTATGATCGATATGACGACACAAGATACCTCGCTGGTAAAACTGGACAAACCGATCCGCTATTCCGAGGCAGAATATCTGAACCGGAATATTTATCGCCATCTGCGTTTTCATTATCCAACCTATATCTTCGATCAGTTAAGTTTCGAGATTGACGATAATGGCACTCCTTACTGGGTCTGCCCGGTGCGGAAGTATACAATTGGACTTTTTGGTGGTGCAACAATCGGCAGAGTTGTCCTGTGTAATGCCCAGACAGGAGAGTGCCAGGATTACACGTTAAAAGACTGTCCGGAATGGGTAGACCGTGCCAATCCGGCAGATCTTCTGATTCAGCAGTATAATTACTATGGAACACTGGTGCACGGTTATATCAACAGCATCTTCGGACAGAAAGGCTGTCTGAAATCTACAGACGGATATAATTACATGGCGATGGAAGACGATGTGTGGGTATACACCGGTGTAACTTCTGTCAGCGGAGATCAGTCCAACGTAGGATTTGTTCTGATCAATCAACGTACCAGAGAGACACGATATTATAAGGTAAACGGAGCAGAAGAGTATTCGGCGATGGGATCCGCGGAAGGGCAGGTTCAGAACCTTGGGTACAAGGCAACTTTCCCGATCCTTCTGAATATTTCCAATGAACCAACATACTTTATGGCATTGAAAGACGGTGCCGGACTGGTAAAAAAATACGCGATGGTAAATATCCAGAAATACCAGAATGTTGCCATCGGAGATACCGTATCCGCCTGCCAGGACGCTTATGTGAAACTCCTGAATACCAGTGGAATTACTGCTGGAAATGAGAGCGATTTCAAAACTGTCACCGGAACGATCCAGCGGATCGCGCAGAGCGTTATCGACGGCAATTCCCATTTCTACCTGGTATTAAATGGACATTCCGAGATCTTCGATGTCCCGGTTCAGGATTATCTGCAGGTCGTAACATTGCAGGAGGGAGACACGGTTACCGTAGAATACCTGGAAGGAACTCCGGTTTGTACGGTATTGAACCTGGAGTAGAAAATTTTCACTTGGCAGCAAAAGCGTTTCATGATATAATAAGAAAAATCAACTGATAAACAAAATACAGATGAGATATGTAAGTCCAAGGGCGGACATCCGAGAGGGTGTCTGCCTTTTTTCGATATACAGGAAATTATCTTCCTGCATATCAAGATCGCGAAGCCTATGTTATCTTATTGCCGGCATAATATTCCACTATATGCCATAAACTGATATATCCTGTACAGGAATCAGAGCACCTGGAAAACATACAGAATCTTTTAAACGCTCAGCAACTATGAAGATACGAAATATTTATGAGATTTACATATCTACACCACAGAAGGGAGAACAAACATATGGAAAAGTTCAGTCAACTGGTAACCTGGGTGGACGGAAAAGTCTGGGGCTGGGGGATGATTCTGTTACTTCTCGGAACTCATCTTTTCATGACCGTCCGAACCGGGTTTATCCAGAGAAAAACAATCACAAAAGGAATCAAGCTTTCTGTATCCAAAGAACCGGATGCAGACGGTGAAGTCAGTCAGTTCGGAGCACTTGCCACTGCGCTGGCATCTACGATCGGAACCGGAAATATTATCGGTGTGGGAACTGCCGTTGCCTTAGGTGGTCCTGGTGCTGTTTTATGGTGCTGGCTTACCGGTGTGTTCGGTATCGCGACGAAATACAGTGAATCACTGATTGCAGTAAAATATCGTGTCAAAACCGAAGATGGACGAATGCAGGGTGGTGCCATGTACGCACTGGAACGCGGTTTGCATATGCGGTGGCTGGGGCTGATCTTTGCTGTATTTGCCGGGTTTGCTTCGTTCGGTATCGGATGTGCCACACAGGTTAACGCCATCGCTACTGTCTGCAATGAGAATCTACACATCAATAAAGCAGTTGTCGGAATCATCATTGGCGTTCTGACAGCAGTTGTCATCTTTGGTGGAATCAAAAGCATCGCAAGGGTCTGTGAACGACTGGTTCCGTTTATGGCACTTTTCTATGTGCTTGGCTGTATCGTGATTCTTGGAATTAATTATGACTATATCATACCTGCAATCACAACTATCTGTCGCCTGGCATTCCAACCGGGAGCAGCAGCCGGCGGTCTGGTAGGAAGCGGTATCATGCTGGCGATGCGTTACGGAGTTGCCCGGGGACTGTTTTCCAATGAATCCGGTATGGGTTCTGCACCGATTGCCGCAGCGGCAGCACAGACTCGAAACCCTGTACGCCAGGCACTGGTATCCTCCACCGGAACTTTCTGGGATACTGTAGTCGTATGTCTGATGACCGGTCTGGTACTGGTTTCTACGATTATGAAAAACCCGGCTATCAATGCCAATGAGATCACCGATGGTGGTGTACTGACCTCCCTTGCCTTCGATCAGATTCCGGTCATCGGACCTTTGATCCTTGTCGTTGGAATCATTTCCTTCGCATTTTCTACAATCCTTGGGTGGGCATATTATGGGGAACGTTGCGTGGAATACTTTGCAGGGAAAAAGGGACTGATTCCTTATCGTGTGTTATATATCGCCGTAGCTGTGATCGCCCCGGTAGTAGCCCTTGATGTAGTATGGGACATCGCCGATATCCTGAACGCCCTGATGGCAATCCCGAACCTGATCGCCGTACTGCTCCTTTCCCCGGTTATTGTGAAAGAAACGAAAAAATACCTGGATAACCTGGACGCGAAAGATGATACGGAGATTCCGGTGATTAAAAAATAGCAAAAGATGATGATGAGTAAATAAGCGAGCATATACCGATTATTTTGTCGTGGTGTATGCTCACTTTTTTGCTTGTATGATAGAGATTGTCGCTTAACTGTAAAATAATAATATTAGTCTGTAAAACAGTGCCGGGGCATCAACTTGTTATTTGGCCTGTTAGATGGTAAAATCAAAGTACATTGGGGCAGAGTATCTTCCGTTCCAGTAGTATAGCTTCGGAAAGGAGCATGAAAAAATGGCAATAGTGTTGAAGCTTCCTGTTGGCAGACGGTTTAAATTCTTACTGGAAAGTAATAAACTGGATGATGACGATAAAGAAATGTATCGTGAGTTGATTTCTTTAAACAAGAGCCAAATCCCGGTGATTTGCCAAATGCGGAGTATATGGAAATTTATGACAGGATGTACGAACGGTATAAAAAGTTTGCGGAATTAGTTCACAGAACTGCCTGAGAGCCATATACTTGATATGTTAGAAGATATCGACAAATAAAGTCCAATGAATTCCCATTGATGAAACATCTCAAAAGAGCTATACTATAATAGAACACGCTGCTAAAACTTCCTTAAGTGAAGGCAACAATAGTTTTTTACAATTTTTTTATAATGGAGAACAAAATGAAAACTACAAATCAACAACCGGCAACTGTACGAACATCCACAAGATGGAAGCAGCCACTGATATCGACAGGCTGCGTACTTTTCGCATCGTTACTGATGTCTGTCAACATCAAATCTTTCGTCCGGGCGGGAAATCTGATTCCGGGAGGATTTACCGGTTTATCACTTTTGTTACAGCGTACGGCGGAAACATTTTTCGGAATTTCATTGCCATATTCGGTGATCAATATTGCATTGAATGCGATACCGGCGATCATCGGTTTTCGGATGATCGGGAAAAAGTTTACCTCATATACGGTACTGATGATCGTACTGAACTCTTTTCTGGTCGATCTGATCCCGGTAACGCCGATTACATATGATCCGCTTCTGGTGTCTGTATTTGGCGGGATTTTGAACGGAACAGCAATCTCGATTGCTTTGTTCGGAAAAGCTTCCAGCGGTGGAACGGATTTTATTGCGGTTTATCTTTCCTCCAGATTGCATAAACCGTCCTGGAATTTTGTTTTTGGTATCAATGTGGTGATACTTACGACCGCAGGTTTTCTCTTTGGATTTGAGGCTGCGATGTATTCCATCATTTTCCAGTTCGTTTCCACACAGACGATCAACACACTTCACAGAAAAGATCAAAAAGCAACCATGTTCATTGTCACCCGTCACGGAGCAATGCTGGAGCAGAAGATTATGGAATGTACCAGGCATGGAATCACACATCTTGCCGTTCAGGGCTGCTATCTGAAAGAGGACAAAGACATGCTGTACACAGTACTGGGAGAAGATGAGGTGAAAGAAGTGACTGCACTGGTTCACAGCCTGGATCCGGAAGCATTTATCAACATTGTCAAATCCGAGGGAATCGCGGGAAGATTCTATGAAGAACCGTTAGAATAAAAGAATAACAAGAACTTTGAATCGTTACAGAACAGTTATTAAAAATGCTCCTGGGATTCCAGGAGCATTTTTGAAAGAAATTATTTACTCAGTCGAATTACATTCCAGCTGTGTTTCCCAAAGACGGTCTGTAATTTGCCATTTTCCAGTTTGGTAGCAGAAGAGAGTGTCGGAGCTACTGTGTTCGGAGCGGCTTCTGTATTAACCGCTTTCAGATCATCGTTGGTCAGAACGATATGTTCAGCTACTTTGTAACCTTCAAACTGTCTCAGGTCACAGCTGACTTCCATATCTTCTTCCAGGCTCTTATTCACAGCAAAGATTGTCAGAGTATCTTCTTCCTCGTTCCAGATGCATACAGAATCCAGATACGGAGCTTCTCCGTAAGTTTTGCTTTCATATACCGGGGTGTGTACCTGGGTGTTCAGAACAGTACCTCTTCCGTATACACTTGCGTGGAAATACGGATAGAAAATAGTCTGTCTCCATGCACCGGTGTCAGAAGTCATGATCGGTGCGATAACATTGACCAGCTGTGCCAGGCAGGCAATTTTTACACGGTCTGCATGGCGAAGAAGTGTAATCAGCATACTTCCGACTAACAGGGCATCTTCAAAATTGTAGATATCTTCCAGCTGATGGGGTGCCTGGATCCATTTTTCCAGTTTTTCATCTGCTTCGTTGCTGTGATACCAGACATTCCACTCATCGAAGGACAGGTTAATATTCTTTTTGCCGTGTTTCTTTGCCTTGACAGCATCGCAGATACTTACGACACCTGAGATAAAATCATCCATTCCTTTGGAACTTGCCAGGAAATCAGGGGTATCGTCATCACGGTTTCCATAGTACTGATGCAGGGACATATAATCAACCTCATCATAAGCCTCATCCAGAACGGTGTATTCCCAGGAACCGAAGGTTGGCATATCCAGATTGGAGCTTCCGCAGGCTACGGTCTCGATCGTAGGATCCATGAATTTCATCAGACAGGAAGTCTCAGCTGCGATTCTTCTGTACTAGAGAAACATACAAAAAAAGAAGCGTGAACAAGCAAAAGATTTTGCTGGTCGTTCACGCTTCTTTTTTCTATGCTTTGAATGTTCGTTATCCGGACAGACATCAAAATCCTGCAAGATACAGTCTCAGATGTTACACAGCGTCAGCAGATGTTCCATGGAGAACAGATCTTCTCTGTCCAGCAGATGTTCCAATGTATTCAGATTCTGATCTGAATGTTCCAGTTCGCGGGAAAACCGGTAGCTGACAGTGATCAGATCTTCCAGCGAAAGCGTCTCTTTTTTCTGTATAAAAAGTCCAAGAAGAAGTTCTTCAATGACAAGGGTACAAAGTACCGTCATCTTTATTTTGGCAAAGATCCGTTCATCATAGACGGCTCCGCAAAAATACGTGTACAGCCAGTAGATCAGCAACTGTTCTTTCTGCACGGCCCATTGTGGAAACTGTTCCTGAAAATCGAGCAGGACTTCGGTATAAGAGGCTTCATCTGGGCAGATGGCATAAAGACTTTCCAGTGTCTCTTTTAAGAAGCGGAGCCAGTCCGGATTCAGCACTTCGAGCTGTGGAATCGTTCGCAGCAGGATCTTCTTCATCAGATCCATCCGATCCACATCCAGAAAACACCGGCCAGATGCTTTCTTTAAAAAAGCGGAACCAAAACCGGAAGCCTCATGGCGCAGACGGATCGTCTCCCAGGAAAAGAGTTCCTTCCGGTCGATGGCCAGCTGAAAGTCATGTCCACAGACCAGAAGTTTCAGAAGACGGAAACGTACCGGGACGCTTCGGTTCTGAAGGACCGTCAGCAGATAGTCTCTCGTATCCATCAGCGCACTGAACAGGAAATAATCAAAGTCTTCATAAGTTTCTTCTTTTGTCGCTCTTTCAAATCTCCGAAATTGTACCGGAGCTTCCTGTGAGAGGATGATCCGTGCCGCCTCCGGGCAGGATAAAGAAAGAGAAATCTCCCGCATCCCTTCGTATTCTTCGATATGGCGGGGGTATCTGCGACAGGTATCGCACAACATCTTCGGGCCGGTCTCTGTATACATATCACAGAGATTTTCTTCATTTAAGAATGCGCAGCGGTAATCGTACTGGCGAAACGCATGCGCTTCCCAGTCAACATCATTGAGCAGACGGTTACGAAAAGTTCCCCGGAAACGACGATACTTTTTCATACTTTTATCATCAATCATGATCTGCCATCCTGCACAGCAGGTGTCCGGACAGGCACCGGCGATGCAGGAGAACTGTTTATAATAAGAAGGAAAGGTCACTTGCATAAAATTACTCCTTTACCACAAGATAAAATAACATTTGCAGATTATTGTAGCACAGATTTTCCAGATTGTAAAAAACCTTTAACTGCGATACAATAAATCTATATAATTTATTTTTTAAAGAGTATGGACAGGGGAAATAAAAGCTATGAATAAGATACAGATTATCGTAAACAACGGTGCCGGTACGGGAAGTGCGGTACATGTCTGGAAAGAAACGAAGGAATATCTGCTGGAGAAAAATATCGTATACACTGCATATCTGACACGATATGAAAAACATGCAGCCAGGCTTGCCCGACAGATCTGCGAAAGACACAAAGAAGGGCCGGTCTATCTGCTGGTCGTAGGAGGAGACGGAACGATCAATGAGGTGTTGAACGGCATCACGGACTTTTCCCGTGTGCGTCTCGGTGTGGTACCAACCGGTTCCGGCAATGATTTTGCAAGGAATCTTGGCATTCGAAGAGATACAAAAGCCGATCTGGAAGAAATCACATCGTGTATCGAACGGGAACAGCGGGGACAGACACTGAAGCGGATCGATCTCGGAGAAGTCTGCTGGAAAGGGGCTGAAAGGCCAAGAATCTTCGGAATCAGTGCGGGCGCGGGACTGGATGCGATCGTGTGTAAAAAAGCTCTGCATTCCACGCTGAAAAAGGTTCTGAATAAGATGCATCTCGGGAAACTGACGTATCTGATGCTGACAGTGCAGACGCTCTTTTCCATGAAAACTTTTGGCGCGCAGGTATCGGTGGATGAAGAAACATATACTTATGAAAAAATGATATTTGCCGCCGCAATGAATCTGCATGCAGAAGGCGGTGGGGTTCCGATGGCCCCGAAGAGTACACCGTATGACGGGAAACTCTCTCTGAGCAGTGCGGCAGGGATTACAAGGTGGAAGACCTTTTTTTTGCTGCCGCTTCTGGCCTTGGGAAAACAGGGCGGTATCCGCGGATTTGCAGTTGCAGACGGAAGTGAGATCCATATGAAGACAGATCAGCCGGTTGTACTTCATGCAGACGGAGAATACTGTGGGGATGTGACGGAGATTCGTTTCCGCTGCCTTAAGAATCAGTTATGGTTGTTACATAAAGGAAGCAAAGAAGAAGAAAAATAACTATTGGGAGAAGAAAAACTTATGTATAAGATTATGATGTGGATCATGGCAATCTGCGCATTGCTTGGCGGGGCCGACCGCCTGGTCGGTAATCGGCTGGGACTTGGAAAACGATTTGAGGATGGCTTTCAGCTGCTGGGGCCAACCGCCCTTTCGATGTCCGGGCTGATCTGTATCACACCATTGCTGTCACTGGCTCTGAAAAAAACAATTGTTCCACTCTGGCAGCTACTGCATCTGGATCCTGGTATGCTCGGCGGTGTGCTGGCTCTGGATATGGGCGGTTATCAGCTGTGTAACGAACTGGCTCTGGATCCGGCGATCGGGCGATATGGCGGCATCATCATAGGAGCAACGCTTGGATGTACAATCACCTTTACGATCCCGGTTGGGATGGGAATGCTTGGCAGCAGAGAAAAGCCGCTGTTTGCCCGGGGAATCCTTGCCGGTCTGAGTGCCCTTCCGGCCGGTATCCTGGTTGGCGGACTTTTCTGTGGGATTCCGGTAGTACCGCTGATCGTACAGAGCATTCCGGTACTGCTGCTTGCAATTCTTCTGATTTTGGGGCTTTCTCATTTTCCGGAAAAGATGATCCGGGGATTTTCCATATTTGCAACCGTCATCCGTGCAGCAGGAACAATTGGTATCACGTTGGGGGCTTTTTCCTATATGACAGGTGTTTCCCTTCTTCCGAGGATGACCTCTCTGGATGAAGCACTGAAAACCGTTTCTTCCATCGGTATCGTTCTGCTTGGAAGCCTGCCATTTGCAGAAATCCTGCAGCGGGTACTGAAACAGCCGTTGCAGTGGCTTGGTGATAAGATGGGACTTGACGAGGCCAGTACAGCCGGTTTTCTGGTTGGTATCGTGAATGCCCTTCCGGTTGTCTCGGATATGAAACATATGAGTGAAAAAGGGATTATCCTGAATGCCGCTTTCCTGGTATGCACAACAGCTGCAGTATCTGCCCATCTTGGTTTTGTCCTCGGTGTGGACGCACCGGCAACAGGAGCCCTTCTGGCAGCAAAGTTTGCAGGCGGAATCGCATCCCTCTTTCTGGCGTTCCTCTTTGTCAGACGGATGGAAGCATGAGAATACGCGAAAAATCAAGTTGAAATTATATATATATTATGTTACTATTACAAACGATTGGTATTTTATAAAGATATTTGTGGTGTTAATTGTATATTCTGACAGACATCATGTCTGGTGCAAAAAAAGTACAAAACACGGCAAATCACAGGAAGGGATAGAAATTAAGTATGTTTAAACTCACAAAAGTAGGAGTCGCACTCATGACGCTGGCAACCGCCGGAGCCGTCGGGGCATCCGGAATAGTACTGATGGGACGTGACAAGACTCCGCCGGAACTGACGATCAGTGACCCGGATTATACCTACAGTCCTGGACAGTCGCGGGAAGAGATGTTGAGTGGTGTAAGCGCAGCAGACAGCAAAGACGGCGATGTCACCGACCGGATCATTATTGAAAATGTATCTGTCAATGAGGCTGGAACAGAAGCGCAGATCACGTATGTAGCTACGGATAAAAGCAATAACGTAACCAAGGCTGTACGTACAGCTCCGTGCAGTTCCTCCGGTACAACAAAAAAAGAAACCATTGCTGACGAAGAGACATCCGATACCAAAGAGGAAGATACAGAGACAAAATCAACAGCTGCGCCAACAGACACACTGACACCGACCGAAGAGGCCGATGCTTCTCAGGATGAAGAAGAAGCGGATATAAACCCGGAAGCTCCGGTAATCAATCTTACTGATTCCGCAGTTACCGTCAGCCTGGGAGAAAGATTTTCCGTACTGCGTTATGTAAAAGAGATTACCGATGACAAGGACGAGAGATCCCGCCTGTATAACAATATTGAGGTGAAAGGAAGCGTGGATACGAATAAGTCGGGCACATATGAGTTACAGTATTTTGTAACAGACAGTGACGGCAACCGGTCCGCAGATGCAAACCTCAAGGTAACGGTAGAATAAGCAGACGAACGGGGAGAGCCGTATGATAGATCTACATTGTCATATATTGCCGGGGATCGATGATGGTGCAAAAGATGAGGCAACCTGCCGGAAAATGTTTGCGCTTGCAGACAAACAGGGAGTTACCGCGATCATAGCAACGCCACATTATAACAGTTCTCTGGAACCTGATATCATAAAAAAGAGAGAAGCAGCTTTCCGAAAAGCGCAGAAGATAGCAAAAGCGGTGGCACCGGATCTGAAATTGTATCTGGGCTGTGAGATTTTTTATGATTCCCGTTGTCTGGATGCGCTCATCAGCGGGGAAGCTGTGCCACTGGCTGGAAGCCGGTATGTGTTGATCGAGTTTTATCCCTGGACAGTCTATATGGATATCCTTCGGGCTGTTCAGAAACTCCGGTCTGCCGGGTATTATCCGGTTCTGGCTCATATCGAACGGTATGAATGTCTGGAACGGAAAGAACATCTGCAGTCACTGCTTGATATGGGTGCTCTGGCTCAGATAAATGCAGATACCGTCTCCGGAAAACAGGGACGTAAGATGCGAAACCGGATGCTGGATCTGATCCACAACGATATGGTTCAGATCGTGGGTTCCGATGCCCACGGAATCCGTCACCGACGATGTTATATGAAAGAGGCCTCCACGGTCGTTCGGAAAAAACTGGGATCACATTACGAAAAAAGAGTATTTAAGAAAAACGCTTCAAGAATATTAAAAGGAGAAAGATACAGTGAATAAATTAACGATAGATGAAAAAGAGTCGATAAGTCAGGCAAGACGTGAGGTCTTTCGTACACTGCGAAGCAATATTGAATTTACCGGTGTAGACAACCGCGCAATTGTTGTTACCAGCTGTGTGCCTGGAGATGGAAAAAGTACCGTTTCTTTTAATCTTGCAAGAACCTTCGCAGAGTCTGGAAAAAAGACGATTCTGATCGATGCGGATATGAGAAAATCTGTGATGATCAACCGTTTTCAGTTGGAAGAAAGTTCTGAAGAACTCTCCGGATTAAGCCATGTACTTTCCGGACAGAAAAGTATCACACAGGTCATTTATGCAACGAATGTCAAGAATTTTTATGTGATCCCGTCCGGCGTGTTCCCGACCAACGCACCGGAACTTCTGGGTAATGCAAGATTTGCAGAACTGCTCCGTGTGTTAAAAGAAAACTTTCAGTATGTGATCATCGATACCCCGCCACTCGGAAATGTTGTTGATGCAGCAGTAGCGGCCAAACAGTGCGATGGAAGTATTCTGGTACTTGCCGAAGGAACCAGTACCCGTGCATTTTCCAAAAGTGTTCTGAATCAGTTGAAAACAGCCAATCCAAATGTACTGGGTGTTGTCCTGAATAAAGTAGAAATCAAGGGAAATACATACTATGCGAAAAAATACGGTTACGGATACGGTAAAAATTACGGCAAGTATTACGGCGCATAGATTCTGAAAATGAAAGAAGGAAAGGAATACAAAGATGAGAGAAATTGATAACGACGAAATAGAAATAGATCTTGGCGAACTGTTTGCGGTGTTGATGAAAAGATGGTGGCTGATTTTGCTGACAACTGTTTTATGCGGAGCCCTGGCTCTTCTCGGCACCCTGACACTGATGAAACCAAAATATGAGTCCAGTGCGATGCTGTATATCTTATCCAAGACCACAAGCGTTACTTCCCTTGCAGATATCCAGATCGGCAGTGAGCTGACTGCGGACTTTGAGGTGATCGCTAAAAGTAAACCGGTTCTGGACAGTGCCGTTCAGAAATTAAAAGAAGAGGATGATGCGGAATTTACCAGAGATGAGTTGGATCAGATGATTTCGGTGAGCAACAAATCTGACACACGTATCCTGGTGATCACCGCTACCAGTGAAGATTCGACTGCTGCAAGCCTGGTGGCCAATGCGGTGGCAGAAGCAACTTCCGAGCAGATGGCCTACATCATGAAATCTGACCAGCCAACAACCGTAGAACAAGCAGAAGTATCCAAAAATCCGGTAAGCCCAAATCTGAAGAAGAACCTGATGGTAGGATTACTGGCCGGTATCGTACTTTCCTGTGCAGTGATCGTACTTCGTTTCCTGATGAACAATACCATTTCTAATGAAACTGATGTAGAACGTTATCTGGAGATGCCTACACTGGCTGTTGTACCGTTAGAGAAGAAGAAAAAAAGAAGGTGACCGTAATTGAATAAAAAACGCCAGTTTCTCTTTCTGTTTTTTCTTGTAATATTTATCGGTGCGGTGACGTTCGGTTTCCTGTACCTGCGGGAAGAAAAACGGAACGAAGATGTCTACGTCAAACTTGCACAGGAGCAAAGCGAAGAAGCGGAAGAAAAAAGTGATGTTGCGCAGACGACACCGGAAGTTACTCAGGATCCGGAAGTTACAAAACCGGATATCCCGATCAACTTTAAGGAACTGCAGCAGGAGAATCCGGATATCTACGCATGGATCCGGATTCCTGATACCAAGATCGATTATCCGGTCGTACAAAGTGTATCCGATGATACTTATTATCTGAATCACACAATAGAAAAGAAGGAAGGACTTCCTGGATCCATCTACAGCGAAAGTCAGAATGCGCAGGACTTCAGTGATCCGAATACGGTGCTTTACGGACATAATATGAGAAACGGTTCCATGTTTGCCGGTCTGCATAAGTATTCGGACGAGGACTATATGAAGAAACATCAGGAAATCACCGTATATACAACAGACCATATCCTGACCTATCAGGTATTCGCAGCCGTTGTCTATGACAACCGGCATATTCTGAATACAATAGATTTTCAGGATGCCACACAATTTCAAAGCTTTCTGGATTCGCTGAAGAACGCAAGAAACCTGAATAATGTTTATGATGATACGGTTACTGTTACAACTGACGATCGGTTACTGACCCTGTCAACGTGTAACAGTAATTCCGAACAGAGATTTATTGTGGAGGCTGTGCTGATCAATGAAGAATAAAGAATCAAAAAAGAAAATCTGGCCGATGGTACTGAGCCTTATCCTGAGTCTGGTGATCGGAGTTGGAGCCGGCGCGTTTGTCTGGAGATACTATAAGAACCAGCAGCGCACACAGTCAGTCAATGAACCGGCTGACAACGTGGAAAATACACAGTTCACCGGCGATACCATCGTGTACGGTGGAAAACGATACCAGTATAATACCGATCTTACAAACATCCTTTTTATGGGTGTGGACAAACAGGAAGCGGTAACACTCGGCAGTATGCCGGGAAGAGCCGGACAGGCAGACTGTATTATGCTCGTATCTCTGAATAAAACAGATAAGACAGCACGGATCCTTCAGATATCGAGAGATTCCATGACAGCCGTAGATATCTATGATGCCTCCGGCAATTATTACACCTCTGTGGAGGCTCAGCTGGCAACCCAGTATGCATATGGAAATGGCGGACAAAGCAGTATCTGGGCCATGAAAAAGACGGTTTCGGAACTGTTGTATGATATGCCGATCGCAGGTTGTTTTTCTATGACGATTGAGGGAATCTCAACATTAAACGATGCCATCGGCGGTGTGAGCATCACTGTTCCGGAAGATTATACCGATATCGATCCGGCCTTTGTGCAGGGAACCACGCTGACACTGACCGGAGAACAGGCAGAAAAATATGTCCGCAAACGTGATATCAACATGAAAGGCAGCAACAGCGGACGTATGCAGCGCCAGGTACAGTATATCACCGCACTGCTGACCCAGATAAAAAGCCAGATGAGTAATTCCATGGACTTTTACGGGACGTATTATCCACTGGTAGAATCCGATGTTGTCACAGATCTGTCTGCTGCCGAACTGAATGATATGGCTTCCTACACCTATCTCACAGATGAAGTGGTCTATGTTCCGGGTGAGGTCGTTCCCGGAGAAGTGAATGAAGAATATCACGTTGATGAGGCAGAGTTACAAAAATTGCTTGTAAAAATGTTTTACAAAGAAATATAATGGTGATATAATGTTAAACAGGTAAGATATTATAGAATGCTAGCATAGGAGGAAGAAGAATCATGAAAAAATTTCTTGCATTCGTATGTGCCGCTGTATTAACTGTAGCTTCTGCAGTGACAGCATTTGCACAGCCAAGCGTAACTGTTAACGGTGTAGTTACCGGAATCGCTTCTGCAACAGACAAAAACAAAAACGCTGTTGAACTCGTTATAGAAGACGGAACTGACACTACATTTGCAAAATATACCGATGAGCAGAAAAAACAGATCAACGCAATCAAAGATCAGACAACTCTGAAAACTCTTCTGGGTGACAAATACACTGATGGTATGACTGTGGTAGACCTGAAAGATGTATATGTAAAAGGAAACGGTACTGTAGAATTTCCTCTTACAATCACTTTCAAGGTAACAGGTGTGAACGCTAACTCCAAGGCAGCTGTTTTGCACTTCAACACAGAGACAAATACATGGGAAGTTCTGGATACCGTTGTTGGTGAAGGAACCCTCACAGCAACTTTCAATTCCCTGTCACCGGTAGCTTTCGTTGTAGATAAAACTACAGCATCCAACATTACAGGATCAACTACCACAGGATCCTCTTCTACAACCTCTCCAAAAACAGGAGAAGCTAATGTAATGGCCATGACAGGCGGAATCGCTCTTCTGGCTATTGCCGGTATGGCTGTAGTTACAAGAAGAAAAAGAGCATAATTTCATATAATATTTTATCTGGGGCGGCCGAAAGGCCGCTCTATTTTTGTACAAGATTTTATACAAGTTTTCCAAAAGTTTTTCTTGTTATTTTCCCGATAAATGGTATAGTAGAAAAGAACGTTATTCCTGTGTGAAAACGCATCATTCTATTCAGATAACATTTTTATACAATAATACTCCATGGAATATGATGTGCCGACCATTCCGGCGGCAACTGTACAGATAACCATAGGATCTAATCTCAGGCCGTATATAAAAGATCCGGCCTGTTGTCTGCATATCTTTTTTCACAGGTTTCATACGTTCCGTTTTATTCCCAACATTCTATAATTTCATGAGCCGAGAGACAGGGAACGTATCCTGTATTTTTATGCAGATATGCCGTTTCATCGGACAGAAAAGGAGAAAAGAAACTTATGAACAACACACATGCATCAAGAACACGGTATCTGGTAGAACTGGCCCTGATGGTTACGATCATCTTCGTCATGGCATTTACCCCACTGGGATACTTTCGGACACTGGGATTATCCATTACCTTTCTGACCGTACCGGTAGCAGTTGGCGCTATGATCCTTGGACCGGTGGGTGGCGCAATCTGCGGACTGGCTTTCGGAATCACCAGCTTTATGCAGTGCTTCGGTATGGGCGCTTTCGGAACGATGTTATTCAGCATCAATCCACTGGGAACCGCATTTGTCTGCATCGTTCCAAGAATCCTGGAGGGATGGCTGACCGGACTGATTTTTAAAGCGATTCGTCAGAAAATGAAAAATGGAGCTTATCTGGTTGCAAGCCTGGCCTGCCCGTTTTTAAATACACTGTTCTTTATGAGTGCACTGGTGCTGATTTTCTATCATACCGATTATATCCAGGGATTCGTAACTTCTCTGGGCGTAAGTAACCCGTTTACTTTTGTTCTTGCATTTGTAGGTGCACAGGGACTGATTGAAGCAGTTGTCTGCTTTATCCTGGCAGGTGCAATCTCCAGAGCACTGAGCGCAGCTTTACACAGAATCTGAGAAAATACTGCCGGAAACTGCCAGACATAAACACATAAAGTAACAATCATGGGAGCATATCAGAATTTCCAAAAGAGAGGTTTTGTATGCTCCTGTATTTATAAAAAGGAGCGTGACAGCAATGAATGGAATACAGGAAATCGCAATCACTGATATGATCGAGGTTTCTGTCGGCAATGTACAGAATGAGGAAGCAAAAACCGGCGTAACGGTGCTTCTGTTTGAACGGAAAGGTGCCACCGTTGGTGTGGATATCAGCGGTGGCGGTCCGGCTTCCCGGGAAACACCCCTGACTTCACCGGTTACTGCGGATAATCCGATCAACGCGATCGTTTTATCCGGTGGTTCTGCCTACGGTCTGGCCGCTGCAGACGGTGTGATGCGCTGCCTGGAAGATCACGGCATCGGCTTTGATACCGGTTATGCAAAAGTTCCGCTGGTATGCCAGTCCTGCATCTATGATCTGGGCTATGGAAGTGCTACGATACGCCCGGACAGTGTGATGGGCTATGCGGCCTGCGAGAGAGCACTGTCCGGTGGCAATCCTTCCTGCGGCAGTGTAGGAGCCGGAACCGGTGCTACGGTAGGCAAGATCTGCGGGATGGAACGGGCGATGAATGCCGGCCTTGGCATGTATGCGGTACAGCTGGGCGAACTTCGGATGGCAGCAGTTGTCGCTGTCAATGCACTGGGAGACATCTTTGATCCTTCCAACGGGAAAAAGATTGCCGGGCTTCGGACAGCAGACGGTACGGCTTTTGGTGACAGCTGTGAAGAACTCTGGAAGATGGGGCAGCGAGACAATCTGTTTACCGGTAATACAACAATCGGTGCAGTGATCACAAACGGAAAATTTACCAAATCACAGATGAATAAAATCGCTTCTATGACAAGAAATGCCTATGCCCGCTGTATCCGCCCGGTGGGAACTATGGCAGACGGTGACAGCATCTATGCAGCATCTGCCGGCAATGTGGAAGCCGATCTGAATGTGGCCGGTACACTGGCAGCCTATGTGATGGAGCGGGCTATCGTAGCAGCTATCCGTTAAAAGCTGTTGTGAACAGTTGGATTGCATAAACCGTCCTGGAATTTTGTTTTTGGTATCAATGTGGTGATACTTACGACCGCAGGTTTTCTCTTTGGATTTGAGGCTGCGATGTATTCCATCATTTTCCAGTTCGTTTCCACACAGACGATCAACACACTTCACAGAAAAGATCAAAAAGCAACCATGTTCATTGTCACCCGTCACGGAGCAATGCTGGAGCAGAAGATTATGGAATGTACCAGGCATGGAATCACACATCTTGCCGTTCAGGGCTGCTATCTGAAAGAGGACAAAGACATGCTGTACACAGTACTGGGAGAAGATGAGGTGAAAGAAGTGACTGCACTGGTTCACAGCCTGGATCCGGAAGCATTTATCAACATTGTCAAATCCGAGGGAATCGCGGGAAGATTCTATGAAGAACCGTTAGAATAAAAGAATAACAAGAACTTTGAATCGTTACAGAACAGTTATTAAAAATGCTCCTGGGATTCCAGGAGCATTTTTGAAAGAAATTATTTACTCAGTCGAATTACATTCCAGCTGTGTTTCCCAAAGACGGTCTGTAATTTGCCATTTTCCAGTTTGGTAGCAGAAGAGAGTGTCGGAGCTACTGTGTTCGGAGCGGCTTCTGTATTAACCGCTTTCAGATCATCGTTGGTCAGAACGATATGTTCAGCTACTTTGTAACCTTCAAACTGTCTCAGGTCACAGCTGACTTCCATATCTTCTTCCAGGCTCTTATTCACAGCAAAGATTGTCAGAGTATCTTCTTCCTCGTTCCAGATGCATACAGAATCCAGATACGGAGCTTCTCCGTAAGTTTTGCTTTCATATACCGGGGTGTGTACCTGGGTGTTCAGAACAGTACCTCTTCCGTATACACTTGCGTGGAAATACGGATAGAAAATAGTCTGTCTCCATGCACCGGTGTCAGAAGTCATGATCGGTGCGATAACATTGACCAGCTGTGCCAGGCAGGCAATTTTTACACGGTCTGCATGGCGAAGAAGTGTAATCAGCATACTTCCGACTAACAGGGCATCTTCAAAATTGTAGATATCTTCCAGCTGATGGGGTGCCTGGATCCATTTTTCCAGTTTTTCATCTGCTTCGTTGCTGTGATACCAGACATTCCACTCATCGAAGGACAGGTTAATATTCTTTTTGCCGTGTTTCTTTGCCTTGACAGCATCGCAGATACTTACGACACCTGAGATAAAATCATCCATTCCTTTGGAACTTGCCAGGAAATCAGGGGTATCGTCATCACGGTTTCCATAGTACTGATGCAGGGACATATAATCAACCTCATCATAAGCCTCATCCAGAACGGTGTATTCCCAGGAACCGAAGGTTGGCATATCCAGATTGGAGCTTCCGCAGGCTACGGTCTCGATCGTGGGATCCATGAATTTCATCAGACGGGAAGTCTCAGCTGCGATTCTTCCGTATTCTGTAGCCGTTTTATGGCCCATCTGCCACGGACCATCCATTTCATTTCCCAGACACCATACTTTGATATCGTGCGGATCTTTGTAACCGTGTTCTTTTCGCAGATCACTGTAGTAAGTGCCGCCTTTGAAGTTACAGTATTCCAGAAGATTCTTGGCATCTTCCGGTCCGCGGGTTCCCAGATTGACAGCCATCATGATGTCGCTTCCTGCTTTTTTTGACCAGTCGGCGAATTCATTTAATCCGAACTGATTGGTTTCGATCACACCCCAGGCAAGCTCCGGTCTGGATGGCCGTTTGTCTTTTGGTCCTACGCTGTCTTCCCAGCGGAAACCGGATACAAAGTTACCGCCCGGATAACGAACGATCGGAACCTGCAGTTCTTTGACCAGATCCAGGGTATCTTTCCGAAATCCCTGTGCATCGGAGTTCGGGTTGCCTTCCTGATAGATTCCTTCGTACACGGCTCTTCCCAGATGTTCAATAAAAGAACCGAAGATCCTTTTGTCTACCGCGCCGGTGAGGAAATATTTGTCTACAATAATTTCAGCTTTTTTCATTGTGAAAACCTCCTGTGGTTATATAATGTGCTCTCGACATATATTGTCTGTACTGTCTATGATTGTAACAGAACATTGGAAGAATACCAGATGTTTTTGTCCGAAGTAATTGACTTTTTTTCCGGTGTCAGGTATGCTTTTTGTAGAAAATACGAGAGGGTGATGAAGTAATGATTTCAGATATTTCCATACAGTTTTGCGAATACAACCGCTCCAACCCAGATGCTGACCGGATTTACCGTCCACAGGGGAGCGGCGATTATTTGTTTTTATTGCTGAAAACTCCGATGAAAGTTTATCAGGAGAATGGTATACTGATTACCGGAGAAAATGCCTGCATCCTGTACACACCAGGACAGATGCAGCACTATCAGGCAGTACAGAAGTTCCGGAACAGTTATCTTCATTTTGTTGCACAGGAGAATCCGGCAGAATATTTTCAGCTTCCGCAAAACCAGATATTTTATCCGCAAAATCCGGAAGAAATAGAAGAAATCATCCGCAAGCTACAGCAGGAATACATCACCCACGGTTCTCATACGGAAGCAATGCAGAGTGCACTGATCTGCCAGCTTCTGGTCACGGCAGCCCGTGGACTTGAAAAAGGGCAGCGACATAACCCAGAAGAAGAAGGGTTGTACCGGGATTTTCAGGCACTTCGCATGGAGATGCTCCGCCATTATGAAAAACACTGGACAACCGAACAACTCTGCAATCAGATAAACCTGGAAAAAAGTCAGTTCTACGCTTATTACCGGCAGTTTTTTCACAGTACCCCACACAACGATCTGCTACAGGTCCGTCTTGACAAGGCCAAAAATCTACTGACAAATGAAGCGCTGCCGATCCAACAAGTGGCTCTTTCCTGCGGATTTCGAAACATGTCTCATTTCAGCCGATATTTTAAACAGCAGTGCGGTTGTTCGCCAAAAGACTGGATCTCCAGCGTTTCTCCTCAATGAAAAATCACTGTTTACCGATAACAATAATCGAAAGACCAATGGATTATTTTATAAGGCAAAGTCACACAAACCGCACAATATATGGTACAATGTAAAAAAGGAATTCTGTATATCATTCTATTTGCTATAATCAGAAGAAAGGAGACTACGCTTATGAAAAGAAAATGGCCTTTTGCTTCACTGCTCCTCACAGCAGCATTGACCATGACATCCTGTTCTTTCAAACTTCCGGTCGAATTACCCTTCAAGATTCCATTCATTACTGCAGATAGAAACACCAAACAAAACGACGAGGATCCGTCTGAATCGGAAAAAACCACTGATCCGATCATAACGGACGAACCTGAAGTTCCTGAAAATATCGACACCACAGAAAACACTCAATCAGGTAGTGATCATGGATCTCATACACCTGATGAGGCAGATCCTTCTCCGTCACAACCAGATGAAGACCCTGTTGATGCGCCGTCCGGTCAGGAGAATTCTGTGAGCATACCGGTTCTCATGGGAGGTGCTCTTCCTTATACCGGTATGATTTCTATAATAAATGAAAATTATGAAGACGGGACTCACCGATATGACGATATGTTAGAAGACGGGATGTCTTGCATCGTTGACTATTGCTATGTCAACCCGGAAGATCTTCCAGACACTCCGGAGGCATACGCAACCCTTGCAGCAGAAAAACTGACCGACGGTGGCATATATAACATTCTTTCCGTTTACCAGGACGATGGTTATACTGAGAGTCTTTCCTATCCGGTGTATATTGTTTCCTTTACCAGCGGAAACAACGAGGATACCAATTTCTGGCTGGCATTTATGGTTATACGGGATGGATATACGTACCTGTATGCTCCCAGCGTATCCTGCAATGCGGATTATACCGCGGAAGAGCTCGGACAAGATCTTTTCCCACGTCTGTTTTTTTCCGATTCGATGGACAACTGATGCTATGAAAAAGCACCTGACTGTTATATGTTACTGTTATGTACCGTGGCAATACTTTTCTTCGAGAGCAGATGGCTTTTCCCACACAAATATGTTACACTTAACCCTGTAGTAATATTAACTGGGAGGTAGAAAAACTATGACTGAGCAGGAGAGAATGAAACAGGGGTATGTATGGCAGGATGATGATGAAAATATGAGTCTGCAGGCTCACACAAAAGCACTGGTAAGAGAATTCAACAGTATGCCGCCGGAAGATATGGAAGGAAGAGAAGCACTTCTTCACGATATTTTCGGAAAAGTAGGAAAAAATGTATGGATCACTCCACCGCTTACAGCAGCTGTTGGAAAATATGTATCCATCGGAGACGGCACCTATTCTAATATGAATCTGACACTGATCGATGACTGGAAGATCACCATCGGAAAAAATGTGTTGATCGGACCGAATGTAACCTTGTGTACCACCGGACATCCCATTGATCCGGAACATCGGGGAGACGGAATGTATTCATTCCCAATCACCATTGGTGATAATGTATGGTTGGGAGCCAATGTTGTCGTTCTTCCGGATGTAACTATCGGAGAAAATTCCGTGATCGGTGCCGGTTCTATCGTAACAAAAGACATTCCGGCAAACTGTATTGCTTTTGGAAGTCCATGCAAGGTATATCGTGAGATCAATGAGCACGATAAAGAATACTATTTTAAAAACCATCGTTTTGATGAGCAGCCATAACGAGATAAAATATGCACAGAATTTATACGATTGGTATAAATTCTGTGCATCGCGAGGTGTGTTACCGGGAATGGAGTGAACAGTAACACTTTGGCTTGCTGCCCGTGTAAATAACAGGAAAGCCTTGACAAACACTGTCTTTGCAGTTAAAATATTTTATGTTTTATAAAGTATACGACCTGGAAGGGGAAGAGTAAAAGCGGTATCGTTCTTTCAGAGAGCTGTCGGTTGGTGCGAGTCAGCAGAAGAGAGCTTTGAACTGGCCCCGGAGTCCTTTTTCCGAAACATTTTCATAATTTATAGAAGATGCAAGTAAGAAAAAGCGGGAGTTCCCGTTACAGAATCCATAAGTGCATGAGGCTTATGCTTCATGAAGTAGAGTGGTACCACGGAAATAAAGTCCTTTCGTCTCTAGTTGAAAAACAGAAACAAAAGGACTTTTTATATTTCAAGCAATACCTAGGAGGAAGAAACCATGACAGTACCTTATAATCATAGGGCAGTAGAAAAAAAATGGCATGATATCTGGGAAGAACACCCGGTGAATGTGGATGATGGCAAAAAGCCAAAATATTATTGTCTGGACATGTTTCCATATCCGTCAGGAAATGGTCTTCATGTCGGACACTGGAGAGGATATGTAATTTCTGATGTATGGAGCCGCTACAAATTATTGAACGGTTACTATATCATTCACCCGATGGGATGGGATGCTTTCGGTCTGCCGGCTGAAAACTATGCAATCAAAATGGGTGTACATCCTGCAAAATCAACCGCAGACAACGTAGCAAATATCAAACGGCAGATCAACGAGATCGCAGCTTTATATGACTGGGATCGCGAAGTAAACACCACAGATCCTGAGTTCTACAAATGGACCCAGTGGATCTTTGTAAAGATGTTTAAAGAAGGTCTGGCTTACGAAAAAGAATTCCCGATCAACTGGTGTCCATCCTGTAAAACAGGTCTGGCAAATGAAGAAGTTGTCAACGGAAAATGTGAACGTTGTGGTTCTGAAGTAACTAAGAAAAATCTGCGTCAGTGGATGCTGCGTATCACAAAATATGCAGACCGTCTGTTGAATGATCTGGACAAACTGGACTGGCCGGAAAAAGTTAAAAAGATGCAGAGTGACTGGATCGGTAAATCCTACGGTGCAGAAGTTGAATTCCCGGTTGAAGGAAAAGACGAGAAGATCACTGTATACACCACCCGCCCGGATACCCTTCACGGTGCAACCTTCATGGTACTGGCTCCTGAGCATGCCATGGCAAAAGAACTGGCCACCGATGAAACAAGAGAAGCTGTGGAGCAATATATCTACGATGCATCCATGAAGTCTAACGTGGATCGTCTGCAGGACAAAGAAAAGACTGGTGTATTTACCGGATCTTATGCAATCAACCCGTTAAATGGTGCCAAAGTACCGATCTGGCTGTCTGACTATGTATTGGCTGATTACGGTACCGGAGCAATCATGTGTGTACCTGCCCATGATGACCGTGACTTTGAATTTGCAACCAAGTTCAATATTCCGATCATTCAGGTTATCGCAAAAGATGGAAAAGAGATTGAAAATATGACAGAAGCATATACCGAGGCTTCTGGAACTATGATCAACTCCGGTGACTGGAACGGTATGGAATCTTCTGTACTGAAGAAAGAAGCTCCGATGATGATCGAAAAGATGGGTATCGGACGTAAAACCGTAAACTTCAAACTGCGTGACTGGGTATTCTCCCGTCAGCGTTACTGGGGCGAACCGATCCCGATCGTTCACTGCCCGAAATGTGGAAACGTTCCGGTACCGGAAGAAGAACTTCCGCTTCGTCTGCCGGATGTAGAATCTTACGAACCGACAGGAACCGGTGAATCTCCACTGGCTGCTATTGACGAATGGGTTAACTGCAAGTGCCCGGCCTGCGGCGGACCTGCAAAACGCGAGACCAACACTATGCCACAGTGGGCAGGTTCTTCCTGGTATTTCCTGCGTTATGTAGATAACAAAAATGACAAAGAGCTGGTATCCAAAGAAAAAGCTGACAAATATCTGCCGGTAGATATGTACATCGGTGGTGTGGAACATGCGGTACTGCATCTGCTGTATTCCCGTTTCTATACCAAGTTCCTGTATGATATTGGAGCTATTGACTTTGATGAACCATTCCACAAACTGTTCAACCAGGGTATGATTACCGGTAAGAACGGTATCAAGATGAGTAAATCGAAAGGAAACGTTGTTTCTCCTGATGATCTGGTAAGAGATTACGGATGTGACTCTCTGCGTATCTATGAGCTGTTCGTAGGACCGCCAGAACTGGATGCAGAGTGGGATGACAGAGGAATCGACGGTGTATACCGTTTTCTGAATCGTTTCTGGAAACTGGTACAGGACAGCGCAGAAGCAAATGTTTCAGAAACTAAAGAGATGGTAAAACTGCGTCACTGCCTGATTCACGATATCACAGAACGTCTGGAAAGCTTCAGCCTGAATACCGTTGTTTCCAAATTCATGGAATATAACAACAAGATGATTGACATGGCTAAGAAGACCGGTGGTATTGACAAAGAAACACTGTCTACCTATGTAATTCTGCTTTCTCCGTTCGCTCCGCACATTGCAGAAGAACTGTGGCAGGTTCTGGGTCATGACACATCCGTATTTGCAGCAAAATGGCCGGAACATGATGAAGACGCTATGAAAGATGACGAAGTAGAGGTACCGGTACAGATCAACGGAAAAACCCGTGCAGTCATCAGTATCCCGGTTGACATTTCCAAAGAAGATGCAATCGCAAAAGGAAAAGAAGCTGTTGCTGATAAACTGACAGGTACAATCGTAAAAGAGATCTATGTACCGAAGAAAATCATCAACATTGTTCAGAAATAATTAAAAACAGTAAAAGACAAGGAGGTCTGCATTGTATTTAGCAGGCCTCTTTTGCATATCACGGGATAAAGGAGGATGTTTTATGAATACGATTGAATTACTGGATGCACTGCAGCTGAAAGCCAAGAAAGACCCGGAACTTCGAAAAGCACTCTTTGCAACCCGCAGTGACAAGAATCCTGTCGATGCTTTCTGTAAAAAATGTCAGGAAGAAGGTTATCCAATCTATACGATGGATCTGATTCAGGCAGGGGAAGAGTTTTATGCTTCCATGCGTCGCAGTACCAACGGTGGGGGAGAAAATTCGCCAAAACTGGAAGGCGAAGACGATTTTTATGAATTATTTTTCGCCACTCTGGAAAATTGAGAACATGATATGATATCTGACGTGTTTTGTCATTGGAAAATGACATGCAATTTTTCTGATAATATAGTAGAATTTGTCGTTTTCACCGAAATTATTTGTTAACATTCGTTTAAGTTTCACAAAGCAGTTGCTGTTTTTGTGAAAACATGTTACAATCTATATAACTTTTTAAGTGACAAAAATAAAGATAATAGGAGTGGTAAATAATGTATCAGGAAGAATACAAACGCTGGTTGGCAGCAGATCTTGAGGATGCTGATCTGAACCCGGAACTGTCCAGGATCGAAGGAAACGATGATGAGATCAAAGAACGTTTCGCGGTCGCATTAAAATTCGGAACTGCTGGTCTTCGTGGGGTCCTGGGAGCAGGTACCAATCGTATGAATATTTATGTGGTCCGTCAGGCAACACAGGGACTGGCCAACTGGGTAAAAACACAGGGCGGCACACAAACTGTAGCCATCAGCTACGACAGCCGTCTGAAAAGTGATGTATTTGCAAAGACTGCTGCAAGTGTACTGGCAGCCAACGGAATCAAAGTCAGAATCTATGATGCTCTGATGCCGGTTCCGGCCCTTTCTTTCGCAACCAGATATTACAACTGTAATGCAGGTATCATGGTAACTGCTTCTCATAACCCTGCAAAGTACAATGGCTATAAAGCATACGGTCCGGACGGATGCCAGATGACAGATGATGTTGCAGCAATCGTTTACAATGAGATTCAGAAAACTGATGTTCTGACCGGTGCAAAATATATGTCTTTTGCAGCAGGTGTAGAAGAAGGACTGATCCGTTTCGTAGGAGATGACTGCAAACGTTCCCTGTATGATGCTATCGAGTCCAGACAGGTTCGTCCGGGTCTGTGTAAAACTGCAGGACTGAAACTGGTATACAGTCCGTTAAACGGTTCCGGTCTGGTTCCTGTCACACAGGTACTGAAAGACATCGGAATTACTGATATCACCATTGTCCCGGAACAGGAATATCCAAACGGTTATTTTACAACCTGCAGTTATCCGAACCCGGAAATCTTTGCAGCTCTTGAACTGGGACTGAATCTTGCAAAAGAATCCGGTGCTGACCTGATGCTTGCAACAGACCCGGATGCTGACCGTGTAGGTATCGCTATGAAATGTCCCGATGGTTCTTATGAACTGGTCAGCGGAAATGAAGTGGGTGTTCTGCTCCTGGATTATATCTGTGCAGGACGTATTGAAAAAGGCACGATGCCACAGAATCCGGTAGCAGTAAAATCTATTGTATCCACACCACTGGCAGATGCCGTTGCAAAACATTACGGTGTAGAATTGAGAAGTGTCCTGACCGGTTTCAAATGGATCGGTGATCAGATTGCTCAGCTGGAAGCCGCAGGTGAAGTTGATCGTTTCATCTTCGGATTCGAAGAAAGTTATGGCTATCTGGCTGGTCCTTATGTACGTGACAAAGACGCAGTCATCGCTTCCATGTTGATCTGTGAGATGGCTGCTTACTACAGAAGCACTGGAAGTTCTCTGAAAGCGAGACTGGAAGAGATTTACAAAGAATATGGTCGTTACCTGAACAAAGTAGACAGCTTTGAATTCCCAGGACTGAGTGGTATGGATACCATGGCAGGTATCATGGAAGGACTCAGAAAGAATCCTCTGACCGAAATCGCAGGCAATAAAGTTGCCAGCGTAACAGACTATGAAAAACCGGAAGAAACCGGTCTTCCGGCAGCCAACGTTCTGATCTACAAACTGGAGAACAACGAAACCGTTATCGTTCGTCCATCCGGTACAGAACCAAAGATCAAGATCTATTACACCACGCTAGGTAAAGATCTGGCAGAAGCAGAAGCAGAGAAAGAAAAACTGGCAGAAGCTTTAAAACCGATCATGGCATAAGGCAACGAAAAAATACGCTGTACAAATGGGTGATATATGCTCTAAGTGACTTCTTAATCATGATTTTGTCATGGTTAGCGAAGCAATCACTTAGAGCATTTTTGTTTCAGGAGGTACAGCCATGAGAAATGAAAAAATTACCCCACTGTACGAGCGCCTGAGCCGGGACGATGAGTTACAGGGTGAGAGCAACTCCATATCCAACCAAGAGTTAATATGTAAAGGGTGGTTTCTGCCATCTAATACATATGACTGCGGCTCATTTGTGGTGAATTGAAAAGCAGTTGTAAGAAAGGAGTTAAAAAGCCTTATAACCGCTGGAAATCAACACAAAAGGAGCTGGACTTTATGAAATCTATCTTTGAAGAAATGGGCGGTACATACCGTCAAGTGAGCGATTATCTTATCCCTAACCTCGTTCCTTCAGATGCTGGAAACTATCGGATCGGCAAATATGGGCGTATGCGCCGCAGCTATCTGAAAGAGCACCGTAAAATCCTCTACAACAACTATGTGCTGGAGGGAACGCTGTTCAAGCATCTGTCTGAGATTGACCAAGCCTGCAACGAGCGCATGGAAAACATCGTTTCCGCTATGGCAAAGCAGGAAGGTGTGACCGAAGCACTCAAAGCAGCTAACCAAATAGAATGGGTGTGCCATATGAACAGTATCCGCAACCGTGCGGAAGAAATCATTTTGACTGAACTTGTATATGCTTAATCGAATGCCCGTTATCGGCTATGCGGCTGATAACGGGCATAAACTTTACTTATGCGGTTCGATAAAACGATATTTGCCTTTTCCATATCCTTTTACTGGTACGATTAAGCTTGCGGCTTTCAGTTTGCTGATAAGATTGCCGGCAGCGGTAACGGAATCTCCTGTAATAGAGGAAATGTCGGAACGACCAAAGATACCGTCAGTTCCCATGTTTTTATAAACCTCTTTTGCTTTCTTAATTGTAGCCTGGCTTGCGTTTAATCCATCAATCGCAGCCTCAATCGCAACATAGTCAGTGGTAATCGCAACGCTTTCATCCTCAATCGTAACATTAGCCGAGTTTGTTGTTGTGCCATAATTCAAGTTATACAGTGTGACTTGGAATGAGGTAACATCGGAATAGAACTCCGGTTCCAGCTCTTTACGATAGTTATGAGCAGCATGGTAAGACTCCGTAATCTTCTTAAAGCCGCTTCCTTGACGCTCCATATAACCCAACCGTCCGAAAATATCGGCGAGAACGGGATTGCGGCGAGTGGAGGAAATATTGGATATATCTCTTTCCTGTATCCGTGTTCCATCAGCCATGCCGCCGGGAGAATAGATTGTAAGACGGTCATCATATATGTCAATATGAACTTCGCTGCCTAAAATAAGGTAATCACGATGGATCAAAGCGTTGACAAGGGCTTCAAAAACACTTCGTTCGCAGTAGTCCGGCATTTCAATACGAGAGTTTGCTGTTTTCTTCCAACGAGTTTTCATGTTCCGTTTTACAAAGCTGACACCTTCATTGAGTAGGATAATTAAGCTGCCGGAATATTCTGCACTGTCGAGAGCATCCACCATACCGCCGCTTTTATCCAAACCATTCCAGCGTGTACAGAACAGTCGGGAATGTCTGATTGGAGAATCATCTGCCAACAAAGCACCTGCATTTGTCAGTTTTCCGTATTCGTTTCTTATATCGAAGGAATCAAACAGTTTATCTTCCATGCTGTTACCGGTCCAGACCTTGTATCTCTCTCGTAGCTTGGAAAAAGCGTAGTCCTTGAAATCATATTCAGAGTTTAGAGTGTCATAGGTTCGGTTCATGCCTTTCAATATGAGCTGATTCAGGGCGAAACTTGGAGCAACCACACTCTCGTTTCCGATGCGAATATATGCCTCCATAACACCATCTGCTTTGTAGTAGTAAGGTGTAGAGTATCCAGAGGAGACTGTCAGTATCAGAATATTTTTACCATCCTCTCGTTCCGGCACAAGAATGAAGTTGGGATATGGCGAGATACGCTCTTTAATCAGGCGACTGATTGCCTCCGCATCCGCCTGTGCGTCCGTCAAACCAACCACATTTCGGTTATCATCAATGCCAAAAAGCAGAGTACCACCGATACCATTTGCAAAGGCACTGACGCTTTTTAGCCAGCTTTTCGGCTTCTTTATTTCCAGAGCAACCTTGAAATCACATTCTGTTGCTTCTGCAATCCATTTATCAATCATTGCCTTGCTCCTTTCTGTCGAGATTGTTTTTTCTTGCTCTGCTTTTGTAAACATTATGCTTATTCTTGCACTGAGGGCTGCAAAATACAGCACTTGGTCTGCTTGCGACAAAAGCTTTGGTACAATGCCTGCAAAGCTTGATCGGGTTTTCGCTGTCTGTCAGCATAAAACTGAACATCATCTGTACGCCCAGCAGCAGGGAATGAAAATCCCAAACGATGGTCGGCTTATCCAAAAGAGCTATATGATAGGTTGGAGCGATGCCGCCAAAAGCTGCCATGCTCTGCTGCATCATCTGCCGGGTTTCATCGTTCAGTGTATCATAATCCTCATAATAAAGGAAACTGTTGATATAGGTAAACGCCCAGTCAATGAACTGCTGTTTCATCCATTCATATCGCTCCGCATATTCCCGCTGAAAGCTCATGTTGACAGCCATCGGCTTGTCTGTCATGGTCAAAGCCAATGCCATCATAACACGGTCATTCTGAATGTTCCACATGGACTCGATACCACGCTTGATCACATCCAGTTTGTCAAATGGAAAGAACAGTGCCAGATATTTTTCAGTGGACATAGTTTCTTCTTTGATGAAGTGGTTTTTCGGCAGGTACACCGCCTCATATTCCATAAAGTTTGGTGTGGTAGGCAGCGCAGTCATCAGTCCAAACAAGCCGTATTTCACCGCAAATTGCTGGATAACCTTCTGAATTTCGGCATCCGGCTTTTTGCTCATACCCATGCGTCCTATGTTGATGGCATCCAATACAATTTTCTGATACTCTGCCAGTGGATCATAAATATTCGGTTGCGCCGTCTTGGTGGGCGTGAGATACAGAGTTCCGTCCTCTGCCGCCCTCCATTCATATTCACTATATCGCACCCAGTTAGAACTGGTGCGTTCAAAAAGGTTCTTCATATATAAAACCCTCCGTCATGTATTGTAACCTAAATAATTTCAATTTATATTACCAATTATACTATTTCTTTTCTTCAGAATCAATCTCCACCATATTTTCTTCTAAAAAATCTTTTTCCAATAAGGTCATTGGTTGCTGCTTTTCTGCCTTATCCAAAAGTGCGGGAAGCAGCTTTTTTCGTATCTTTTTGAGCATTGTGCCACGCACCTTGCGGATGTTCCGATCGCTTTGATTCCGTATTTTAGCGATCCTTGTTGAGCTAAACAGCCGGACAGCGCAGAGAAAGAGCAGCTCCTTGTGTTCCTCATTCAATTCCCAGAGAATTTTGGATAGGTATTCTTCCGTTACCAGTTCATGGATGTCGTAAGGACAGTAGAAAATGGCGTCAATAAAATCTCCCTTTCGGAGCTGCTTTTCCAGTACATCGTTCAGCGTATCAGGGAAAAAGAGTTCATTTGCGGATGCCCCGTAATCAAGAGGAACATCATCACCGCTGCGGCTGAGTTCGTGATAGCGTTCCCTTCGCTCCCGATTAGCGTCCAGCCTATCCCACCATGCGATCACATTTTCAAACTCCCGCTGTGTTCTGGCGGAATCCTCCAATCGTGCAAGGGCTTCTGCCCGCAGTTCTCGTTTGAGCTTCTTACGCTCCGGTTCTTCCTCGTCAGTACCATCCTCAAAGGGATGTTCCTCGACGTCGGCTTCCAGTTCTTCGATGAGCTGTTCTTCTTTTGCGATCTGCCGCAGGGCTTGTTCGGATAATTCGGTTTCTTCCCTATCCGTATCACTGTCAGCAAGAACAACTTGGTTCTTCCGCTTCCTTCGCTTCTTTTCGGGAAGATCGTCAGCGGCTTCTTCCTCATCGTCCCAAAGGGCATTTTCATCTTCTTCGTCATCGACTATGTAATCGGAATCGTCCGTTTCATATTCATCTTCATAGTCGGTATCTTCTTCATAAAAGCCGTCATGTTCATATCGTTCGGGATCGTCGAACACCGCAGACACCTCCCTTCAAAAATATTTTTGAAAATTTCTTGGATTCTCCGTAAAAACAGTTCCGCTAAGTACCCTGTATTTCTCCTGTAAGTGAGAAGGTAATCTATTTTGCCTATTATCAGATTACTTTCGACGCTGAATGAAAGGAGGAAACCGCCTATGTCAAACAATTATCGTGAGCTGACGGGCAGGGAGAAACAGCGGATCAAAAAGCTGGTTACTTCTCTCTGCGCCAACTACGATAAAGAGTACGGCTGCCTGCCATTGGACTGTGACTGTCCAATGTTGGGGATCTGCTTTACCAACAGCGCACTATGCAGATATTTCCGCAAGTCTGTCCTGCCGGAAGATGCAGGGTTGGAAGCCGTATTCACGCAAACACCGACCACTCATTGCAAACAATGCGGTAAGCCGTTCCCAACTGACGGAAAACGGGTGTACTGCTCACAGCGCTGTGCCGAAGAAGCTCGCCGTAAGCAGACCGCAGCACGGGTGCGTAAGTACCGGAAGAAACAACAACAGATGTAACACTTTTGCCCTCGGAAAGCCTTGTGCCGCAAGGCTTTTTTGAGGGCATTTCTGCATTGGCAGGGTGTTAATACCTTTTGCTCAATTTTAACCATGCAAATGGTTACACCATGCCGGAACTAAACCTATTATACGAAAAAACAATGAACATTTCAACATGGAGGTAACTGCCTATGGCAAAAAATGAGAACAGTAATTTTTCTTATATGACTCGCCGCATTGGCGGCACCACCTATAAAGTTAAAGTAGTATTCAGCGATACAGAGAAAGAAACAATGGAGGATAAAATTTTACGGATGATTCGCAATGAAACGGTTACAACTGGCGGAACTTGTGGTATAATAGATTCACCACAAATGAGCCGACAGTCTGAAAGGGGCGCATCATGAGCGTAAAACAGACTGAAGGAAAAATCACAGCTTTATATGAAAGACTGTCCCGTGATGATGACCAAACTGGTGATAGCAACAGTATTGTCAATCAGAAAAAATACCTCGAAAACTATGCCCATCAGAAAGGTTATACGAACTGTCAGCACTATACCGATGACGGTTGGAGTGGAGGAAATTTTGAGCGTCCCGCTTGGAAACAGCTTATTGCAGACATTGAAGCAGGCAAAGTTGCTCATGTCATTGTAAAAGATATGAGCAGGGCGGGGCGTGACTATCTGCAAACAGGCTTTTACACGGAGGTATTCTTCCGTCAGCATCATGTTCACTTTGTGGCGATTGCCAACAGCGTGGACAGCGACGATCAGAACAGCAATGAGTTTGCCCCGTTCCTCAACATTATGAACGAGTGGTATCTTCGTGATTTGAGCCGCAAGCAGAAAACAGCGATCCGTGTGAAAGGCGAATCCGGCAAGCCTACTACCAACTGTGCCATTTATGGCTACAAGAAAATGCCGGGAGATAAGTACAGTTGGTATATCGACGAGGAAGCCGCTGCGGTTGTCCGCCGTATTTTCCGGCTGACCATAGAGGGAAACGGTCCTTATGACATCGCCCGTATCCTCTATGACGATAAGGTGGAAACTCCTGCGGTCTACGCCGCAAAGCAAGGGCGTGGCGTTTGGAAAAGCAAAGAGGAATTTCCCAACCCTTATAACTGGAGTGGTTATATCGTTGGTCAGATTCTCTCCAAGCCCGAATATATGGGGCATACGGTCAACTTCCGTTCTCACAAGCAGTCCTACAAGGACAAAAATCCGGTTATGAATCCGCAGGAGGATTGGCTAATTTTTGAAAACACCCACGAAGCGATTGTAGATAAGGAAATGTGGGAACTTGCACAGAAACTGCGAAAGACACCGAGACGCCACGATACACTTGGCGAAGCCAATCCGCTGACTGGACTTCTGTTCTGCGCTGACTGCGGAGCGAAAATGACCAATCACCGTTCCAAAGGCGGTACGGAGAACAATCCCTATCCCTCTGATTTTTACGATTGCTCCACCTACACGCTGGCACATCAAAAGCACACTCATGCTTGTAGCGGTCACTATATTCGGACAAAAGCGGTCAGAGAGCTTGTTTTGGAAACCATCCGAACAGCCAGCACCTTTGCCATCACCAATCAGGATGAGTTTATGAAAAAGGTGCGTTCTGCTTCTCGAATCAGACAGGCGGAAGTCGCAAAGGATACCAAACGCAAGTTGAACAAAGACCGTAGGCGTATTGCCGAGCTTGATACCATTATCAAAAAGCTCTACGAATCTTTTGCCATTGGGCGCATTACCGATGAACGCTTTGATACTCTGCTTGCAGAATACGAAGCGGAGCAGAAAACTCTTGTCACATCTGTATCGGATGCAGAATCGCATCTGTCCTCTTTTGAGGAAGATACTGACCGTGCGGCGCAGTTCCTTTCGCTGGCAAAGAAATACACCGATTTTTCCGAACTGACTACTCCAATGATCAATGAGTTTATTGAAAAAATCATTGTCCACGCCCCGGAAAAGATTGACGGGGATCGGGTGCAGGAGGTTGAGATTTATCTGAAATTTATCGGACGGTTTGAACTGCCCGAACCGGAGCTGACACCGGAGGAGATCAAGCGGCAGGAACAGCTTCGCAGACACCGCATCAAGAGCCGGGAACGCTACCAAAAAATCAAGGCTGGTGAACACGCAGTTGGTCAGCCATTTAAGCTAATCTGTAAATGCTGCGGTGAAGAATTTGAATCCAAGCGGTCAAATACTCTGTTTTGCAGTCCGAAGTGCCGTACCAAATTTTACCGGCAGGAAGCGGCAGAAAACCGAAAGCGGGAATGTGTCTGCGAGAACTGCGGAAAAACTTTTACCGCTACACGGAAAGATGTAAAATACTGTTGTGATGATTGCAGGACGGAAGCAAACCGCAGGATGCAGAAAGAACGCAATGCTGCGAAGCAAATAAAAGAGAAAGAACCGGTATTGCTTGATACCCCGCTTGTTAAAGAAAACGGGCAAGAACAGAAAACAGCATAATAAATGACGCTGAAGGCGACTTGTGAGAATAAAATCTCATGAGCCGCCTTCTTTGCGTTTTCAGCCGGATACGGCAGAAAGGAATAAAACCTATGACAGAAAATGAAAAGAAGCTTTTACAGGCGAAGCACAGATTGGAAGAAGCCGAGATGCGTGACCGGCAGAAAGAGCGAAAAGCACGGACACGGCGACTGATTCAGGAAGGTGCGATTTTGGAGAAAGCATTACCGCAGACAACACAGATGACTTTGGAACAGTTGGAGGATTTTTTGTGCGAAGTATTCAAACCAATCCGATGATTTTTATGAGCGACCGGCTATCGGTCGCTTTTTCTTTTTCCCGAAGGGCGCACTTACTCACCACCTGCAAAGCAGGCGGTGGTATCCCTCCCGTTGGTCGGGCTCGTGCGCTCCTCACGAACTGTCTTTCAGACAGTTCTCCAGAGGGGGCAGGCAATGTCGCAAGCGAACATTCCCTGTGCAGTCGGCTCTATATTTTGCGCTATCAGCAAAACGATGAGGTGGCATATTGCCACCTCATCCCGCCGCCTGCCTGCGAAAACCTGCCACCGGCAGCTTTTACGCAGTTATGGGTATCGCATTCTCGGCGACACCCATGTTCTCTTTTCAAAAGAGAAATAGAAAGAAAGGACGGTAAAAACAAATGGCAATCTATCATCTGGAAGCAAAAGTAGTTAGCCGTGGTACAGGAAGAAGCGCTGTAGCAGCTTCCGCTTATCTGAGTTGTTCTAAAATTCTCAATGATTATGATGGGGTGCAGCATGACTACACCCGCAAGAAAGGATTGGTCTGGCAGGAAGTATTCCTACCAGAGTTCGCTCCGTCAGAATGGAAAGAACGGGGCGTGCTTTGGAACGCCGTAGAAGAAAATGAAAAGACAAAAGACAGCCGTCTTGCCCGTGAATTTGTGGTTGCTCTGCCGATTGAGCTGAGCGAAGCACAGTGGGAAAAGCTGCTGTCCGATTTTATTTCTGACACCTTTGTAGCTGATGGGATGTGTGCAGATGTGGCAATTCACGATCCATACCCTCCCGGTCACAATCCCCATGCTCATATCATGCTGACAGTGCGCCCGTTAGATGAAAAAGGGAACTGGCAATATAAGACGCAGAAAGAATATCTCTGTGTGAAAAATGGAGAGGAACAAGGTTTTACTGCGGATGAGTTTAAGATAGCACAGACAGAGGGATGGGAAAAGCAATACCAGTATAAGGTCGGTCGCAAGAAGGTATATCTGCCACCCTCCGAAGCGGAGAATCACGGCTATGAACGAGCCAGCAAGCATCCGAAAAGCACCAAGTTCGGCAGACAGAATCCCATTGCCGAGCGTTGGAACAGCGAAGAACAACTTGTTTTATGGAGAGCAGCGTGGGCTGATGTGACGAATCACCATTTGGAGACTGCCGGACACGAAGAACGCATCGATCACCGCAGTCATGCAGATCGGGGCTTGACCGAGCAGCCCACCATTCACGAGGGTGTGGTTGCAAGAGCATTGGAGAAAAAGGGTATTGTTTCTGACCGCTGTGAGTTGAATCGTCAGATTAAGGCAGACAATGCGTTGCTCCGTGAGCTGAAAGCAACGGTCAAGAAGCTGATGCAGGCAGTTAAAGCATCTGTTCCTGCGCTTGCGGAAGCAATGGAGTCCTTACTGGCTAACATGGTTATTTTCCGCTATCAGATTCGCTATGCCGGTTTTGGAAAACACAAATTATCGGAAAGCCTGAATGTGTTGAAGCCCGATTTGGAGCGCTATACCTTACTGGTACAGCAGATTAAAAATAAGACTAAAGAACGGAAAACGCTGCTTGCAGAAAAGAAAGCGACGCCATTTTATCAGTTTGTTGCTCATAATGATTTGGCAAAACAGATTGCCGAACTGACAGAGGACTTGGAAGAACTGAAATCCGAAAAGACGATGCTCCTCAGTTCATTTGATTGTAGTGAGGATACTGGAATTGCTGAGGTCAAAAAGAGTGTTGCGGCTATGGAGGAAAATTTGAAGCGGCTGACAAAGCAGGAAGAAAAATATGCTGCCGAGTTGGAAGATGCCTTAAAGCAGTTTTCGGAATTAAGGGAGCAGGCAAAAAATGTGGATTCAATGGAACTCGCAGAACAGCGGATCGCCTTACAGAGGGAGAAGATTCAATCTGCCACTTCCAAGATCAAAGCGGCATATGGAGAAAAATTTGATCCGCTTATCCTGTTTGACAGCAAACGTGATGTTTCTGAATTATTGGAAGAAAAAACAGAGGTACAATCTGTTCGTGAGCATTTGCAGAAAAAACAGAAGCAGACAGCAGAGCGTAAAAAAACTTCAAAGAAACACGAGCAGGAACGGTAAAATCCCGTTCCCGCCCGCTGATTTTTACAGAAGATCATTTAATAAGTTCATGCACTTGACTTTCTGTTGGAGATTTGCGCTGCCATAGACATTCAGCGTAAAGGACACATTCTTATGCCCCAAAATCTCGGAGAGAGATTTGATGTCAAACTCCGGTATTTCGATTGCCCGTACTGCAAATGTATGCCTGATCTCGTGGAACTTCACCTTTTGTAGCCCGTTTCGTTTCAGGAAACGAGAAAAGAACTGCCTGTATGTGCGAGGTTCGGTTGGCTTGGTCTTACCGGTCAAAAAGTAATGGTTGGGGTTCTCAGTATAGAACTTCTTGATAATGTTCATCAGCAATGACGGTACGGGAATTGTTCGAGCTGATGTCTTGGTCTTCGGCGGTCCTATGTGCAGATAGGATTCACCCTTTTTCTTGTCATAGATGCGCTGGACGGTTTTGTTGATGCTGATGGTTTTATCCGTCAGCGAAATGTCCTTCATTTGCAAGCCGCAAAGTTCACCGATTCGCACCCCAGTAAACAGTGCAATGAGAATGCCAGCAGTCTTCCTATTCAGGTTCATGTAGATGCACTGAATAAGAGCTTGCTCCTGATCTTTGGAGAGCGATACCACTTTCTTGACACCCAGTTCTTTTGGGTACTCTATCAAGTCCCAGTTGAGCAGTGGTATCGCCCGTTCCTTGTAGGCATACTCCATAGCGAGACGAAATACCAGAATTACATCTCGAATGGTCTTCACTGTGAGACCACCAGACTTGTCCAACCGCCCGGAGTCATAGAGATACGATATGTAGCTTTGAATGTCCTGCTCGGTGATGCTGCCAATCTTCCGTTTGCCGAAGTGCGGTATCAAGTGGTTTTCGGCTATTAGCGTGAAGCTGGCATGGGTTGACGGTGTGATCATCGGCTTCTTTTGATTTAGCCAAGTGTTCA